>Ga0105240_10000209_pt1 | contig 118600 bp, 87 predicted proteins | sample KBSC54metaG_FD_80426 | JGI IMG/M metagenome (GOLD analysis project Ga0105240, IMG submission 80426) | Corn rhizosphere microbial communities from Kellogg Biological Station, Michigan, USA - KBS C5-4 metaG | ecosystem: Host-associated > Plants > Roots > Rhizosphere > Soil | place: Michigan, USA...
ATATGTACAGACTCCAATTTTCCCTCTTTATTATAAATTCTATCTTCCGTGCGTACCTTGCTTCTATGCAATGACATTGAGACAATAATTAAACATAGAATCAAATAGAGGATAAAATCAAATCTGAATCGAAAGCGACGGTGATTGTCCATAAAAATTAGTAATGCGCCGGTGAACAACAGGGATTAGCCTATAGCGAACCGGCTTTTAGATTTAAAAATATTTTTTCATGAACGGCAGGCATGCAGATCGGTTTGCACCTGGCATGCTTTGCAGTTCGGGTCCATAAATACTGGGAACTATGGTTCAGTGATACGGGCCTTCCAGTTCTGAGGCAGCAGTTCTTTGATCCTGCTGGCAGGGAAGGTTGGAATCGCGGTCAGTACAAATTTCAGCCAATCATAGGCATTTACGTCATGTAGCTTGCAGGTGGCCAGTAGCGAGTAGATGATCGCTGCGTTCTGCGCCGCATCGTGCGATCCGGCAAACATATAGTTGTTTCTGCCAAGTGCGATGGGTCTGATCGAATTCTCGATGAGGTTTGTATCCATTAATAGCATGCCGTCCTGCAGGAAGACGCCAAGTTGCTTCTCCCGATCAGAAAAATAAGCCATCGCTTTGCCAATCGGACTTCGCAGTGTGGTAAGTTTTGGGATTTGTTCCTTCACCCAGGTAGCAAGTTCGTCGAAGATCGGCACCGATTTCTCCTGCCGGATCCGCGTTCGCTCGTCAAAGCTCAGATTTTGCTCCCGGCAATAACTTTCGATCCCATACAACCTCCCGTATAGCTCCAGGGCATGTTCACTTCTTTTTCGATCCGTAAACTTCGCCTCATGGAACTTGCGCCTGGCATGGGCATTACAGTTGACGTGGGTCACTCCCTGGAGGTGTCCATAATGCTTATACACGTTGTAGCCGTCCGTATGAAGATATCCTTTGTAGTGCTGTAATACGGGTCTTGCATGTTTGTTGCCCCGTCCTTTTTGATACTCGAAAAATACCAGCCTGTCACCCGGGTTGCAGTAGGACCACATAAAGCCGATATGGGATTTCTTGCCTTTGTCTTTATCACTGTCCAAAACGGTGATGTGTGTCTCATCGGCCATCATATAACCACAGGCCGGCTTGACGATACTGCTTCTGAATTCATCATAAATTGCAGTAAGGCTCCGGCAGGTTCCGTTGATCCAGTCGCCTATTGTATTTTCAGATAGGAAGATACCGCTTTGTCCAAATTTCTGCATTTGCCGGTGGATCGGCATGTGCCAGAGGTACTTTTCGGTTGTCACATGGGCTTTCAGCGACGGAGCCGCCAGGCTCTTGTCCTTTTCTTCCGGTAGCGTTGCAATAAAGAACTCTATTGTACCATCGGGCTTACTGCGTAATGATGTCCTGGTTCAGTTCCGTTCGGATCAGCGCCGCCAACCCATCGAAGAACCTGGACATCTTTACCGGCTTTCTATACAGGTAATAATTATCGGTATCCTGAAAAACAAGCAGCTTACTCATGATAAAAGGGATTTTAAGTATTCCGCCGATACCTCCTTATACAACCTGATATTGCCCACCTCCGCAAAGAGCTGCGGCCTGCCCGGTATCAGGGCCAAAACTACCTCTATCGTGGCGAAACCCTTAATCTCTTCCTCCGGCTTGCAGCGGTACTTCTTTATCCAGGAGAAAAACGTAGGTTCAACAAGGTCAAACATTTCGCAATACTCCCTTACCGTCAAGCCGCTTTGCTCCTGGCCGCCTAAATGCTTCAGAATTTCTTCCTCCGAGCGGCGTACCACCGTCTTGCCAGTCACTGGCTGTTGCTGTTCCATAGTTCCATATTTCAAAGAGCGAAGCTATTCTTTATTAGCTTTTATTCCGACATGTCGTTCCCCGTGGGTTTACCTGATGTGAGTCGGTTCCATAGTTTGTATAGGTTTGCTTGCAGATTTTTCGCATAGTCGAATACGCTTACTCCATCTACTCCCGACGCTTGACCATTAGACTTAATTTCCTTAAAGGCATCAAGCACCATTTTCCTTGTGATCGGATGTTCCTTTGTTTCAAAATAATCAATCATCCCTTTTACAGTTGTTGTTTATACTGAAACTGATTTGCCCAGTTATACTGTCTTCGCCCTTCGCTCCTCCTCCCTTTCGTGAGGCATCATCGCTACTTCGGCCTGGTCCGCCCCTGACTGCTGGCTCGGTATTCGCCTCGCTTTTCATAGCTTGTGCTTTCCCTTTTATCGTCCCTGCAGCCATGTTCCCTTGTTCCTTTAGAATGCCTGTACCAGTTTCTTGCCACCTATATGCCGGTTGCCGTATGATCAGTACACAGGTTATCCCTTTCATACTTATCCCGGATCGTTCTGATATCGTCGGTTTTGGCAACATCTTTTACTTTATCGACATTTTAATTACGGTGATTCGCTTTCGCTCAACTCCCTGATGCCTACCTGACGCATAATCTGCGCCTTTTCTACACTCGTTCAGTACAACATCCTTTCGACTTGTCGCACCAGTAAGCGGTTTGTTAGCAGTGCCTGTCACCGCCAACGGAGGGCCGACCTCCATCACTCTAAAAGCTTGCAAGGCACAACAGGACACTCAACGAGTAAATTAAAATGTTTCAATTTTAAGTTCTCACAGAACCGTACGTGAGACTCGCGCCTCATACGGCTCCTATTATCTTTACCATTGGCGTTGCGCCAAGTAACTTCCAATGAGCAAACAGATTGGGTTTGCGCAGGCTTACTCCTTTGAGCCACATCAGCCCTTTCTTGACGCTCGGTTGGATTTTCAGGTACTTACTTCTCGCCCATTTGATGATTCTAAGATTGACTTCTCGCATAAATGCTTTAAGTTTTGAAGTGTAGAATTTCCCGTAGTAATTGATCCACCCACGTATGACAGGATTGACTTCTTTTGCCACCTCTTCGAGGGTGCTTCCTGCCAGTTCAGGGTCTCCCATTGCTTCATCTTCTCTCGCATCGAACTGAGCGATTTATTGCTGACAGCCGGCAAACAGTTGGTAAATGATTCGTTACGCTGGCTATTCTTGGCTTGCCTCGGTTTAAAAGTATAACCCAGGAAGTCAAAGTGCACGTTCGGATAATTACCCCGTCGGTTACTGTCCTTACAATAAACGATCTTGGTCTTCTGCGCATTCAATTCCAGTCCGCATTCCTTTAATCTCCTTTCCAATGCTTCCTTCACCTCTCTGGCTGCCAACTCCGATTCACAGTGGATCACACTATCATCGGCAAAACGCTCGAACGGGCAATGGGTAAAGTTTCTCCGTAACCATACGTCCATCGCATAATGCAGATACAGGTTGGCCAATACTGGCCCAACCACACTTCCCTGCGGAACCCCCTTGGTTCTCTTTACCAGCGTTCCGTCTTCCAGCTGCACCGGCGCTACCAGCCACCTCTCGATGTACAGTAACATCCATTTGCAACCGATGTGTTTTCGCACAGCCTTCATCAGCAGCTCGTGTGATAAGTTATCAAAGAACCCTTTGATATCTACATCAACGACCCAGGCATACTTCCAGCACCGCTTGCGCGTTTGCTCCAGCGCCTGTATCGCTGACTTGTTGAACCGATACCCGTAGGAGTCCTCATCAAACATTGGATCTAATTCTCTTTCCAATAGCTCAGTTACTACGGTCTGGGCGATCCGGTCAGCAACAGTCGGTATGCCGAGTGGCCGGAACTGGCCCCTCTCTTTCTTTGGTATCTTCACCAACATGACAGGCGGGGGCATATAGCTTCCGGAACTCATCTGGTTCCAGATTTTATACAGATAATTCTTCGCGTTCTTATCGAACATCTCCAAACTTATCTCGTCAACCCCTCCCCTGCCTTTATTGGCTCTCACCCGCAGATAGGCATTCATTACCTGCTGCCTTCCGATCGTAAATGGTTTTGTCTTGCTCATTTCAGTACCTCCTGAGTACACTCAGTTTTCTTCCATGAATAAAAACCAGATAATACAACCCCTTCGCTCCACCCCCATTACGGGGGCTTCTTTGCTAATACGGATTGTTCTGCCACCGTGCCACGCTTCCGTACTTTCTCTCTTGCCGGTGCACCGGCTTGAAGATTTTCCGTTAACATCGTGACGACAGCTTCTCACGTTCCTTGTAAATGCCTGTCGCAGGATCACGCCTCCTGTATGACGGTTGCCGCAAGAGCATAATCAGGTTATTCTCCCGCTTATCCCAGGTCGCTATTATACCCGGTTTTGACAACATTTTACTTATTTTCGACACTTCATCGGAGGTTCACTTGCGTTCGTCTTCCTGCAACTTACCTGACACTTTTAAACTAATGCCTTTTTCTTCCAACGCTTCCCACCACGGCTACTTAACCGCAGCAGTTTGGAAGTGGTTTGCGATCACTGCCTGAACATCGATCACGAAGGGCCCACCTTCATCATTTACAAAGCACCAAATTTCAAATTCAAAGAACTCGATATCTGTTCGTGACGCCTAATAGCCATCATTCTGTGTAAGGTTAAAATCCTTTAGCCTTTCGCTCTGGGGAATAGGGAATAAGGCCCATTGTGGTTTCCATGTTCCTCCTTTTTCTGGAGTTATCTGATTCATTACTGCATCGACATTCTCCGTCCTAATCAGGTCAAACCATCGATGCCCCCATTCCGTAAATAATTCCACCTGACGTTCATGTAAGATTGCTGTAAGCAAAGAATCCTTGACCATAGGACCCGTATAATTATTCAGTCCTGCTCGCTGCCGAATAGCATTGATATCAATTACTGCCTGATCTAACTTCTTATTTTGACGTACCAGCGCTTCTGCATGGATTAGATATTGCTCAGCCACCCGTAGCACCATCGTATACTCCGTGATAGGTAGTGTATTGCTCTTATATTTAAAAGGGAAATAATAAGTAGTGTCCGGACCAGTAGTCGTGATTGAACCGATCCATTTTACTTTTCGTTGATCATCCGGTTCAAAACTATTCCATAAATCAGACGAAATCGTAACAGTTTGTGCTGCCGCCGTGGGGGATGGTGCGTCTGTCAAAATAAAATTTAACCCATCGTCTGTGCTATAATCGCTCGGTACAGGTATCGCCAATTGCCAGATAGCCTCAGCACTATTTATCAAGAAAACGCTGTTTAATTCTTGCTCTAATTTATACTGACCATTGGAAAGGATAGCATTTGCTTCTATTTCTGCATCTTGGTAGTCACCTGTAAATAAATATACCCTCGCAAGAAGGGCCCCTGCAGCGCTTTTATTAGGCCTAACCCTTTCAGATGAAATAGCCGTGTCAGATCCATCCACATAATCACTGTTAAGCAAATTTTTTGCATCTTTTAAATCAGTGATTATCTGCTGGTATACCTTGCCTTTGGAAACACGACTTAGGGTCGAATTTGTGGTGTAGTCTGTGGACAAAACAAGAGGAATGTCTCCATAGCAATTAACCAGGTAGAAGTTCCAGAAGGCCCTGATGAATTTAGCTTCTCCTGTCAATTGAGTCTGTATAGCGGGACTTATCCCTTGGCCACTGTGAAGCCCTTCTATCACTGCATTGGCCTGGTAAATATAATTGAAAGCCTCGCCCCAAGGGCCTGGGGAATTGACAGCCAATAACGCATTTTGATAATAGGGGAAAATGGCATTACTGTTGGAAGGACTTTGCAGTTCATCGCTGAGCAATCCTACACTTTGGGACATATTCCAAGACGCTGACCGCATCGCGGAATAAATGGCAGTAAGCGCCGCCGTGGCAATATTGTTGTCATTAAATACACTTGCCGTAACGATCTGAGAACTGGGTGGGTTAATTTGAACAAATTTTTTGCAACCATTAAAAACCAAACTCATGACCGCAAGGAAACTATTTATTAAACGATAATTTATTCTTACTTTCATATTGTTAATTATTTTGCTCATTCAGTCCGAATCAAAATTTGAATTGAATTCCTCCTATGATCGTACGAAGCGGAGGGAGACTCAAACCTTGAGACTCAGGATCAAGTCCCTGATAGCTTGTAATGGTAAACAAATTTTGAAATCCCATATATATACGAGCGTTTTCTAAACGTAATTTTTTTAGAGATTTTGATGTTATGCTATATGAAATTTCTACATTTTTTAACCTTAGATAAGAGGCATCGGCAATGGCTGCATCACTAGACTGAAAATAAATAAAATATAATGCAGCATTTGATTGCGAGAATTGTTGCATAGACGCTTTATCTCCCGGTTTTTGCCACCTGCCCAAGACAGCAATAGGTTGATTTTGCTGATTTCCTGGCAGGCCAAATGATTTTAAATAGGTATAGCCCAATTGATGTACGAACTGAATTAGGAAATCCAACTGAAACCCCTTATATCGAAATTCATTCTTTAGTCCGCCAAAATAAGATTGCGTAATAGATTTAGAAGGAACCCAATCTTGAGGAACGCTTGGGTTACCTGTCCCTTTTAAGGATTGGAATTGATAAATCCCCGTTTGTGGATTCACACCTTTATAATGATATAAAAGTTGGATTGATAAAGGTAGTCCTACTTTATATGTATTCTTGTACGGTGAATTTTCGATACCAGGGTAGCTAACTAATTTATTACGTGGGATAGAAAGATTAAAGTCACTTGTCCAAGTAAAATCTTTCGTGCTTATATTCCTGGTATGCCCGATGAATTCCCATCCATCGTTTTGTATCAATGCTGGAAAATTGGCTTGTACTGAACCGAAACCCGTAATGCTTGGCAATGGGTATCCGATTAATTGATTATCTGTCCGGTTACGATAATAGCTGATAGCAAAAAATACAGCATCCCTAAATAAGCCCATCTCAATCCCTCCTTCCAGTTTCCTGACTCTTTCCCATTCAAAATAAGGGTTAGGCATGATCGTTGGATAAAGTCCTGAAACATCCTGATAGGCCAATCCATTCGGTGAATATGTGCTCAAATATTGATAATCTCCAATCTGGTCATTCCCGGTTACCCCATAGCTGCCTCTTAATTTCCCAAAGCTGATAAAAGAAAGGTGTTCCTGAGCCCATTTTTCTTTAGAGAATATCCATGCAACTCCGACAGCTCCGAAATTGCCGAATTGTCTATTGGGACCGAAACGGCTGCTTCCGTCCCGCCTGCCCGTAAGATTGACAATGTATTTACCATCCCAGTCATAGCCAACCCTTCCAAATATAGCGTTGTAACGGTACAGCGCATTAGCGACCCCGGCAATCGATTTAGTAGTTGCCGCCATAATGTTTTCGAGCAATGCATTGCTGGAAAATCCACTGCCAATTTCTGCGCGCGAGTCACGAGTATTCTCTTGAAAAGTACCACCGATCAACAACGCCATCGTCCCTTTTGCAACTCTCTGATTATAATTCAGTTGGGGTTCTACGATCCAGGATTGGCTTTTGGACAAAGAAAAAGAACTGGATCGAAAATCTGGATTAATATTTAACGGAGGAGGAAGAGAATTAGAAGATCCAAGGTTTGTTTGAGTCATTCTTTGTTGGGAATAACCTGCATTGCATTTAAAATCCAATCCATTAAATACGTTATAGCCTATCATAATATTCCCAGAAGAGAATTCGGAAATTGCTTTAGCGTGATTCGCTGTAAAAGCAAATGGATTGCGCCAAGTAGCTGTGCCGCCATATAATTCCCAGTTAAAATCTCCATGCACATCAAAAAGGGCGGGGGCATTGGGTGGTAGAATAATGTATTGCATGAGATCCTGGACAGGCATATTACTGTTATCGTTGACGTAATTGATGGAAAGTTCGGTGCGTAACCTTTGATCCGTAGAAGTAGTCGTCACACCTACATGCAAGGAGGCTTTCTGATCCACGTAATCTCCCGGCAATAAAGTACCTTGCCTGCTATACCCTCCGCCGATCAAGAATTGAGTATTGACCGAGCCGCCCGATAAATTTAGTTGTGCATTTGTAAAATGATTAGAATTGTCCATCAACACTTTTTGCCAATCCGTATAACGGGTAGTATCCCAAATCAAAAGATCAGGAAACCTGGCAGCATTTTGAGGAACCAAAAGTTGGGAAAGTCCGTCATTTTTGAGCGCCTCGTGCCTCATATTTAAATACTGAGGAGTATTGAGTAATTGGATTTTCCGCGTGACCTTGCTGCTTCCTGTATATACATTGACATCCAGCTTATTTTTCCCAATTTTCCCTTTTTTAGTAGTAATGAGGATAACCCCGTTGGCTCCTCTCGAACCATAGATAGCTGTGGCATCAGCATCTTTCAGTATTTCAATGCTTTCAATGTCGGCAGGGTTCAGGCTGTTGAAGGGACTCATTCCTTGTCCAGCACCATATCGGCCCGGAAGCCCAAAATTTGATTTCGGACTGTTAAAAACCCCCCCTCCTATAAATTCACTGGTCAATGATTGTGAGCTAAATGGTACACCGTCCACAATATAAAGGGGGTCATTGGCAGTAATAGGTTTTCCTTGAGGAATGGTATTTTGGCCTCTAAGACGGATAACGCTATACGATCCAGGTAACCCAGAAATTTGGGCTATGTTGAGGCCTGCGACCCGTCCTTCCAGGGCCAATATAGGGTCCGTTACAGGCTGCTTGGTTATGTCCGCACCCTTGACGGTAACACTATTCCCCGTATTCAACCTATTGGACGTGACATAGTACCCTTTTACTACCTGCGCATCCAAAATATTCGCGGCAGGCTGCATTCTTACTTCTGTGTATCGTCCTTCTTTGGGAACAACTACCTTTGTGCTGAAACCGATATGACTAATAATCAGTTCCGTATTGGCGGGAAAGGTAGGCAATAAGAATTCTCCCCTGACATTGGTAATTGTCCCCCTCCCTGTTGATTTTATTGTCACTGATGTCTCCGACAAGGGCTGCCCTTGTTCAGTAAGGACAACGCCCTCCACCTTGATCAATTTCTCTGGAGTGGACGCTTGAACTTGCGCCCTAGATGCGGTATTGATCACCACTACCTTATCGATGACCTGGTAGCTGTAAGGCAAGCCAGCAAATATTTTTTGTAGGGCGTCTCTGATCTGTAAATGATCGATCTGTATACTTATGGACTGGTCACCTCGCTTTATGTCCTTTGCGTACACAAAATAATATCCCGTCTGTTTCTCAATCTCTTTACAAACCTTCTCCAACGGCATATTCGTCACCGACAACGTGACCGTCTGCGCAGTCCCCCGCGCTCCAGCTTGTAGAACGAATGCAATTAACAGTATTAGGGTCAACTTCATGACTAGCAGGCATTTTCGCCACCTGCAATAAGCAGCTGGTTCATGAAATAAATATTTCATAAATTTGTTTTGGGTTACTTGGAATGAGTGGGATGCAAATTTCACGAATGGGGTAACCCAACAAAGCCGGCTCCGGTGCAATGGTGGCCGGTTTTTTATTAGATCACTCCCATAATGGAACAGTTAGCCTGTAGATGGAGTTCGTATAATTGTGTTCATGGTGGTGTGGTCTTGTAAGTTTAGGAAATAGTATCTCGGCTAACAGGAAGGAGTTAAATATTATGGTGATACAATGATTTTTTTGCCGTCTATCCGGAAATGCACCCAGCCGGTGGCCTCAAGGATCTTTAGCAACGTGGAAAGGTTTACATTCCTGGGAATCGTGCCGCTGAATTGCTGATCCACTTTCCCATTATAAATTACTTCAAGATCATACCAACGGGCTGCCTGGCGCATAATGGACTCTATGGAAGCATCATTGAATTGGAACAGACCGTTCTTCCAGGCAATGGTTTCGTCGACATTAACGGAATTGATAAGATTTAAAGTATAAGATCTTTTATCAAGGGAAGCCTGTTGACTGGGTTCTAAAGTAATTAGCTTATTGCCCGAACGAGCACTGGCCGCACCGCTGATCAAGGTAACTTTCTGGCGTTCTTCGTCAGCGTAAGCCATCAGGTCAAGTTCAGTGCCAAGGACATTAATTTCCAGTGACTCATGTCCAGCGATTTCAGAAGTATTACGGGTAAGTCCTATTTTAAAAGGCATAAATGTATTCTTTGCAACCTCGAAGTATGCCTCTCCGTTGATTTCTACTTTTCTTTCATTACCTGTGAAGGCCGTCGGAAAACGCAGACTGGAAAGGGCATTTAGCCATACTTTGCTTCCATCGGGCAATACTACCTGATATTGGCCGCCTCGGGGCGTCGATACTGTGTTATAACTTACTGGTCCGGTTCCAGCCTGCCCAATGTGATAGGCTATCTGTCCATTGTTTAATTTTACCACCTTAGCAGCACCCTGTTTGGCCAGTTCACCATTGGATGCATTATCCAGCAAGATCTTGCTTCCATCTGACAACTCGAGGACTGCCTTGTCTCCACCGGGTAATACATCATTGTGAAAACGTTGCTCTACCGGCAACTTGGCGACATCGACTTTTTTTCTACTTATTGAATAAAGCACAGCTGCACTCGCTATAAGTAGTACTCCGGCCGCTGCTATCCAAAAGCCACCTTTTTTACTTCCCCGCTTAGCTATATCAATTACCGGCGCAATAGGGTGAGTCGCCAGTTGAATTTTTTTTTGAATGTCTGCCAATGCGGTTCTCTCATCAAAATCATACATGTTGGACAAAGCATCATGTACCTGGTCCCAATCAGAGCAGTCCTCGAAGAATTGGCGGCTATAAGGATCTTGTTCCTTTAGCCAATTGTCGAGCGCTATCTGCTCATGAATGTTCAACTCACCTGTGAGACGGCGGAAAAGCAATCCGCCTATCTCTTGCATGGTTTCTATTAACTGTTGATCGCTGATTGACATAAATAGGATTGAGAATTTAAGAATAGCAAGGCAACAGTTAGAATTTTGGTTAACGAATGCAAAAGGAAGGCTTAATGGTCAATGGGAGGCTGTTAGGGCCGAAAATCTAATAAATATCCTTTGTTGTAGGTACTTCTCCGTATATATGATAAAAACAACCGAGGCTGAAAATGGTACTAGGCACATTCGAAAATTATCCTTTTCGAGGGGTTGTATAGGGGAATTTAAAATATAGGCATCACCTGGCTACCATCAACAATCTCAAATCCTCATCGGCCAGCATCCGCGCTATTTCCGCCCGGACCATGGACTCTACGTCCTGCTTTACCTGGTGATATACTTCCAGGATCATGGTCCTGGAAATATCCCGCACCAAAGGTAAAGGTTTATTGGCAGGGGGTTCCCAATGCTCTTGTACCAGCCTGGCATGGAACGCTTTATATTCCACAGTCTGCCCCGGGTCATCCGCAATGACTCCCACAAATTCGCCGGAAGAAAGCTGGGCGATAGTGGCCGGTGTAATGGCTTCCGTCCATTGGCTGGAATGACTGACAGAGGTGTCGTTACTATTGCTGCTGATGGAATCATGGTCCTGCAAGATCCTGGGGAACCGCTCGCTGATGCGTTGGGCAGTCTCTCCCCCTACCTGTCCGCAAATGACATTACCGGCAATATTGAGGATCATATCGGCCTCATCCCGGGAGTAGTGGGTACGCAACTGGTTAATATCCTGTATGGCGAGGATGGGAATGATGTCGTTGCTCCGGGCAGTAGCCATGGTAGCAAGGATACTATATGCCCGTACGGTGGCGAATTCGTCGCAAATAAGGGCACAGGGATATCTGCCGGCCCGATTCACCTGCTTATTCAGCTGGTCGATGTATAGGGACAATACAGGCGCCAGGGCCTCCTGCCGGGGTGGGTCGCCTGCCAGGCACAAGATCTTTGGAGCAGCAGGGTCGTTGATATCCAGGCTACAATCGTTGCCCGTGAGAATATAATATAGATCGGGGGATGCCAGCCTGGCCAATGGTATCCTGGCCGAAGACACCTGGCTGTCCAACATATCCATCACGTCGTCCTTATAAGCCTCGATAAAAGGCTTTACCAGGCCTCTGATCTCCGGCTCCAGGGAGAGAATACTGAACAACTTTTCGTACTCCACCTGTGCCAGCTCGATGACATGTGGCAGCGTACAATATCGACCAGTCTCGTATTTGCGCAGGAACCATATCAGCGCAGCCAGGAAATTGATAGGCGACTCCACGAAGAATTCACCCTGTTTATGGATCCAGGTCTTGTTCAGACTATATAACAAAGTCCGGCTGACACCAAATGCATCGGAGATCCATTGCAGGCCAGAAGGGTCCAGCAAATTGCAGCGATGGCTTCGGGATAAGTCGGTGAAATTGATAGTATAAAAGGCTGCCCCCTTAGGATATAGATGCTTATTTTGTTGAAAATGATTATAAGCCAGTCGGGTCAACACATCGTATTTATAGTCGTAAATGAACATGGCCATACCCTTCTCCGACAGCTGGCGGATACAAGGCTCGATGATAAACCAGGATTTGCCGCTGCCAGGAGAACCGAGGATCAACACTCCCCTCCTGGGATTGATAATATTGATCCAGCTCTTCTTCTCCTTCCCCCTGTATTCATACCGGGCTCGAAAATGAAGGGAAAAGGTCGATTCCCGTCGCCGTCTTTCTTGTGGAAACCCGGCCTTGTCTCTACCAAAAGGGTCTTTATTACCGAAAGACGAAGGCAACCGCTGGGAAAGACGCTTTCCGGCTGCCAACAGCAGGATATAACCTACCACGCTAGCGACTGCGTACCAAATCTCACCCCGGATAGTCTTCTCCAGGGACATATCCCAGGTCCGCCATTCGCTGTATACCAAGGCGCTGATGAAAAAAATTACCAGCCCGGTCATGACCAGGCTAGCCGTGATAGCTGCATTGAATTTTTTATTCTTACGACCCGAAGGCCCTAATAAAGACAAGGCCAGGAACACCAATGCCAGGAATTTGGAGACACCAATGTGACGAAAAAAGCCGGTGGCCTCTATTTTCACCATCACTTTGAGCGCCGGATCAGGCATTAATCCCCAATGCAGGACAATAGCCCTGCAGTAATAATAAAGATGTAATAAGAATAAAAGGACACTGGAGGCCAGACAGCCATTGAATATGCCCCTCCTGTGGTCTGTATAAGCATTATTCATAAATCATATTTTATCTTGTGATGATGCCGCTGACGGTGTTCTAATACCTGCTTTTCTTCCTGTGCGATTGTAGGTACCAACCTCTGCCGGAGAGCGGCGGCATCATAGTGCTCTCCCAACTGACGGCCATCGAAAACGGCCCTGGTCTCATGATCTACATAAAAGATATTTTGCGCATGCTCTATCTTTCTCTCCATCCATACCATGCTGATCCTTTCCTGCTCCAACGCCTTTCTCAACCCAGGCAGATCCATATTCTTCTTAGCCATGTTCCATTCAAGTATAGTTGTCACGCGTTGACGATATTGCTGACGCCGGACATCTTCCTGATGTAATACGAATTGATGCTCCAGGCGCCGCAAAGTAGGCTTGCTATCAAAGAGACTGGCCTTGATATACCTGCCCACGGGACGACCGTCCTCTCTCAAAACACGGTAGATCAGCCCGTGGCGTTGATACAGCCGGGAATCTTCTTTTCCTTTGTATGCTTCCATATTGTAGAGCCGCAGGACGGCGTTCTGCTCATCCATGCAAGTGCATTTATAAAGCGGTATTACCTTCTCCAAAACGTTGTTCATGGCGGTCATTGTCGCCATTTCGCCGTATTTTAATTTTGCCGCATGCCCGATGGTATGCTTTTGTCTTCGCCATTCTCCGGACAGCGTTAAATTGCGCTCTTTTTCAATGGTTCGGGTGAGCTGAAGCGAATGATAATAATCCGTTTTTGACAAATTCAGCAGTTCGCCATCATGCCGGATATTCGTACTCACAAGATGAATGTGCGGATGGATCGTATCATAATGGCGGTAAACCAGATACGGTTGATCGCCCAACTTTATTTCCTGCATATACTGTTTGGCTAGATCTATCATGTCCTCATTCGAAAGCTTATCCGTTGGATGAAAACTCAAGGAAACATGCAGTCCATTGTGCGCGATGGTCTCATGTAGAGAAGTAAGACGGCTAAAATGATGGAGAATATCCTTGTGGGTAAGGTGCTCCAGGTCTTTGACGAAATTCACGGCAGCCAGACATTCGGCCAACTGCTGCCGCTGCTTCTTCTCGTGATAGTAAAGTGTGTCCTTTATTTTCTTGTTATGTCTTATTTTGGCGAACATGGTCGTAGATCTTGTTAATACAATTTTTGATGTCATTTAATAACGGAACAAGGCGTTCATGGTCTTGCCCAATCTGTTGGAGGGCTTTGCGAAGGGCAATAGCTTCATGTATGAATCCATCGAGGGACTGGTTGCGATAAAAGACAGTAACCGGCTTACCCGTCAATAACTTGCGGCAATATTCCGTCATCGTCCAGCAAGTGCTGCCAGCTAATCCTTGTTGCAGTCTCTCAAAATCATCTTCCTGTATCATGATGTTAATGTTCCTGGTATAACGCCTCTCCCGGTTATTGCGGCCCATATCTTCTTACCTTTAAAAGTTGTCTCTCCCCTATTTTCATCAATATGTCCCTTGCCCCATTCCCTTCCGCCATATACACCACTAGTTCCTTATCCCTGGGTAATGAAAAGGGTTGAAAAGCCGCCAGTATCATCTGGCTGCTATCGCCCGGCAAAATATCCGGAGGATTGGTGTATACAGGTTTCAGGGGCAACTCCTGAATAGCCGTCCGTCGCTGCTGCCGTCGATCACGGATGCACCAGCAGACATATCCTGGTCTGTACCCGATGGGCGAATGATTCCCAACCCGGAGGCTAAGCCACATTAGGCTGTCATACAGGTAGACACCCTCCAGGGCAAGCTCCATCTTCTGCTGCCGTACACGATGATGCAGGAAAGGAGTGAATATTGAAGGTTCGGGGGGTGCGATAATAGTGCCGATATGAGCTGCGGTATCCGGCAATTGTACCCTGACAGGTGATTTAGTGCTTCTCAGCAGCAATTGGTAACCGCCCTTTACAGCCACACGAACCTGCCGAGCTTTCCGGCTTAACAGCGACTTAGCTGCCAGTACACCGGTATTTGTTACCTCTGCAGCAAGAGAGGCGTCCAGCGGCAAGATGTTCATGGAGCTGATGCTTTGATCCAGAGATTGCTTGGCTGTCTCTCTTCCCAGGCTGCCGGGTATATGGATGCCAGGTAAGCCATCTAGGTCATAGACCTGTAATGTTGTATTGTAAATGGACAGTTCCCGGCGTAGCGAATTCACCGTGATCAGCATCCTGTCATTGCTGATGGACACTACCCCATAGGCCAGCTGATCTTTGGGAAATGTTACGCCATTGATAAGCGCCGCCTCTGTCAGCCGTAAGGCGATCGTCCCACCCGCCACGAGCACCTGGTCCTCCTGCACCACGGCCGGCAGGCTGTTAGCCACGGTATCGGCCCGGGCTGAGGCTTCGTCCTTGAGCGTCTCAGCGGATGCGGCCTCTTTCGGCTGCTGTATCCGGATGATCTTGTCCAGCATGCTATCCAGCTTTTCCAGCTCGGGGTCGGGTTTGGCTGCCGGCGTTTCCTGTGCCCGCTTGGCTGCTGGACGTGCTGTCTCTTCCCAATGGTCTACCTGTTCTACCACCTTCCTGCGAGGAATAATAGGCTTTACCGGCTTGGGCTCTTCCATCTTTCGCTGCAGCAAGTCCAATCGTCGCAGCAGGAAGTCTGTCTGCGTATCAATGGCAGGTTTTTCCGGCAATTGGGTTACGAGCTTTCCATCAAGGCGATGATACGGGTCTTGTTGCATCTGTTCTCTCCTGCGAATCGAATCCTGGTCAGCTTTTTTGTAATAGTCCAGTTTAGTCATCTTTTCTTCCTTTTCGTCGAACAGGACAGGTGGTAAATCCATATTAAATCCGTTAACCCCGTCTTTCTTAGGTGAGTTTCCTTGCTCATCCTTTCCACCACCCAGGGCATAAAAGACGAGGAATAAAAAAGGAATCACCAGCAAAGGCAGGATCAATAAGAATTTTCTCCTTTGTTGAAATTTTGTCGTTACAGTCGTTGTCATTGTTAAATGTTTTTAAATGAATGTTTTAACGGTTTTCTATTTTCAGGTCTTTGTTCTCCAACGTGCTCCACTTCTCGATGAGAAATCCATGGGGATCGCTCTCGCTTCGAGTGCTATTGCGCAGCCAGCCTTCCGTTAACAAGCTGCGGGTCACCACGCTGGTAGGGCGTACGATTTGCTGCGTAGCCCAGCATTTGAAATAAAAAGGATAAGTGCGTGTGTCCAGCATTATACTGTCCACGGTAATAGTTTGGCTGATGTTACCGGAAATGACGCCGGCATAGTAGCCGTTCTCCTTTAGGTTGTCATGCAGCCGTTTCGCCGATCCATCCGCCAGGTACAAGGCCCGGGTGATATTGGCGTTGATCGCCTTCTCATCCGGCGCCAATGTGAAGAATAGCTGATGAAAGGTCCGGATATGGTCTTTTGCTTCCACGGGGATATTCTCCGTCCTCTCGCTTGCAAAAGCTTCCAGGGCTTTGCCCGCGGAGAGGATATAGACGGTCTGACGGGCCCGTTCTGCGGATTGGAAGGCCTTTATGCTTATCAGCGCTGTAGTAGCCAGGCATCCAACAACCAGTATGATGCAGAACAACCGTATGTGCTGAAAGGCGGTCTCGATGTTTCTTATCTTTTGGAACATAGTTTAGTTTTGTATACCAATAAATCTTCCCACCCGCCGCAAACCAATGCCCCCGCCGGAGATGATATAGTTTGTGATCGACGGGACAGTGAAATAGCCGGCGATGGACAGAATAAGAAAAACCAGATAAGCGGTATCGGTAGGCCCGAAACTGGTCTGTCCCGAAGCATTCACCTGGGCAATGTCCAGTTTGATCATTTCCTGCTGTATCTGACTGATCAGGGTGCCGAACAGGTTTGCCACAGGCAGCCAGAGGAACACGTTGATATACCGCGCCAGCCAGTCTCGTATGATATGGCCAAATCCGTCGAACACACATAATCCGAATGCCAATGGGCCGAGTATCGCCAGGATGATGAGATAGAATGTCCGGACGGTGTTTATACACAAGGCGGCTGACTCGAACAGTACCTGCAAGATCTCCGATAACCAGACTTTTACGGAATTCCTCATATTGTACGAGGTTTTGGCCATTTCAAATTTTAATCGGTTGGATATACCCGAGAAAACCCCGGAATCCGCTTCGCCCGAAAGCGCTTCCCATTTATCCAGGTCGCCACTGCCATTGGGCCCTACATACATCTGCCAGTCGTTGGAATGTTGCAAGGCTTCTTCCTTTTGCTGCAGGAGCACCGCTACGGCTTTGTTGGCATCCCTGGCCATGGCCTGCGTACCTGACACTGTAGGTTCCATCACTCCATTGACCAGCCCGATGACGCGGGGAAAGAGCATGATGGCGATGCCGATGGCAAAGGGGCGTAGTAAGGGGTAGACCTGTACCGGCTCTGCCCGGGCAATGTGCTGCCAGACCCGGGAGCCGATGTACCAGAGAGCCGCAAAGCCGGCGATGGACTGTCCGATACCCACAAGTTCGCTACAGTGTACCATCATGGTGTCATATGCCTCCCGGAGAACTCCCTGGAGACTGCCTATATCGTTTGCTATATCAAGGAAGGTTGCCATACATTTGCTTTAATGTTTGAAGGTTGTTTTGTTCGTGCTGTCGCTGTACGGATTGTATGGCCATGGCGGCGTTGAACTGTCTTAACCCGGCCAATTGTTCTGTCACATCGGCATAGATCCTATCAATAGCTTGCATCCTTTCCGCATCCGACATCCTCAGTTGATCCGCGGTGATCACCGTGGTCAGCCGGTCCAGGCATTGACTACCTCTGTCCGAGAGTGCTTTATACATCCGTCCGACGTAGTTCAATTCTCCCGAAGTAAAAAGTCCGCTCGATGCCCAGCGCCGGTGGGCAGCCTGGTATTCCATTGCTATGGCTCTTTCCCTGTCGATGATGACCGCGACTTTATAGTATTGCCGTACCGGCGGGGATACTTCCAGCAGCGCGTCAAGAAAGGCTTTATGCAAGCTGAAATTGCCTTTTACTATGTCACGAATGTTTGTATATCCCTTGTCGAGCACCTGGTAACCTGTTTGCATATCCTTCAGGATGGTCTTTAGCTCTGACAGCTTTTGGATGTCCAGCATTAATTGCTCGATCAGTTGGTCGACGGATTGCGCTCTCAGGCTGCCGATGGATAGACAAAGACTTATTAAGAGACCGGCCTTTCTGATCCTGTGATTATTGTATCCCATACCATTTTTTTAAGGTTCCTGTGTATGCATGTTCTTTTTGTCGTTGAGCGATGAGAAATGATACTGCGCTGAGAAAGCTTTTTGCCTGGCTATAGCTTGCCTGTATGGATGTTGTTATTTCTTTAATTCTTCTTATTCTTTCTCCGTCAGTCATATTCAGAGTCCCATCCGTCGTTAATGTCTGCAGCTCCTTTTCGTCATCTCGTCCCTGTCTGGCCGCCTGTTGCTGCAGTCCCTGGATATATTTTAATTCAGTTTCCCGTAGCCAACCCGAAGCTTTGTATGTCTGCAATGCCTGGGCAAATGCCTCGTCGATGGATGCTATCATTTTGTAAGATCCGGCTAGTGGAGAATATTGTAACGTAGCTTCATCTACTGTTTTCAATGAACCGAAAAATACCTGGTGAAGAAGGAATTCTCCCGACTTGACATCTCTGACAAGATGCAATCCCTCTTCCGTGATGCGATAACCTTTCTCTGCCGTAATGATATAGCCCTTAAGCGCCGCCAATTGCTCCAGCATGGTTTTTCGTACACCTTGTGCCTGGATGGGATGGATCTCGCTCACCAACAGGGCCACCAGGATCGATGCTCTAATGAATGCCATATAGTGTTTTTATCATGTTAAGCTCCTGACGGTTCTTAGCTCTTTGCAGGCTCAATAGGATATTTTCCTGGGTAAATGCCTGCAGCTGCCGGTAATTCCGGTCGATGTCCGCTGCCAGGTCATTGATGATCTGCAGCCTGTCGCCGTCGTCCATCTGTGTGGTAAATGCATTGATCACCGTGTTTAGCTGGTCCACCGTCGATGCGCTCTGTCGGAGAATACCCTGATAAACTGCCCCGATATGTTCCAGTTCTTCCGCGCTGAAATGTCCGTCCCTGGTCAGGGCCGCATAGGATTGCTGATAGCCTTTGAGCAATCGAGCCTGTTTGTCGATGATCGCTCTCACTGCGGAATAGTACCGAAGCGCGTTCTTTACTTCCCAGAGCTCCTGGTAATATTCTTCGTACAGGTCTTTTTGCTGCTGCACCCAATCGGAGATGTCGGCCAGCCGGGTCTTTTGTATGAGATTCTCCAGCTGTTTTTGAGCGTCCTGCAGCAGGATCGTTTTGGTCTGCTGTCGCTGTATCCGCAAGTCGATGGACATGATCACGTGTTTGATGATGCCGCCAATGACGTCAAATTGGGCATGAGCTTTATCTGTTGTTGCCAGCAGCAGCGCTGCGCTTATCATGCCTGTCTGTAGGGATCTTTTCATTATTCGATCTTTTCGTAATCAAAACTTCCCTTGCTTATCGTATTTGTACCAGGGTAATACCAGACCGTATCAAGCCCATTGACAGACACGAGACGGAAAGACCCCTGGTATTTGCCATCCCAATGCTGTCGTTGACATTCCGTTGAATCCCTCCTACCTTCCCTTATTCGAACGAATGATGTGGTCCTTGTCACGGTGTAGTTGTCTTCTCCCATCCGTGTACGCCGGATAGTAAGGGTATCGTCAATCCGGCAGAACTCGTTTTGTGCGACACAGGTGTAGACGCCGGGTAAAAAAGCCGGTGGCTTTTCCGGTCCCTGCATATGCCCCCAAATAAATGCACCTGCCAGCAGAAGCGCAACCACTATAATAGTGGCGGGAATTATAAACCAAATCTTTTTTTGTAACATAGTGTTGATGTTTGGTGAGAATTACTGTTTTTGCTTCCATTCCCCAGCCAGACAGGCAATACCTTTTCGTATGTCTCCATATCGCTCGGTGTATTCCTGAACCAGGATCTTTTCCGTTGCCTCGGTAGTATAGGTCAGGTATTCTTCCATTGAAACCTCTGTCCTGTATACCTTTGAATGACTATTCCCCAGGCTGATAAAGACCTCTTTATATTTCCTGCCGGCTTCATTGCTCCTGTTGAGCGACAATACGAGCGACTTATCCTTTTCCGTCAGCCCCAGCAGGTCCTGTATAAAGTCGAATTTGTTCTGGAATTTGCTTTGTTCCAGCAGGATCTTGCAGTCCGCGTTGTTGAGGATGGCCTGTTTTACAATTGAACTGGAGATAATATCCTCCAGTTCCTGGGTGACGACAATGGCTTCGCCGAAGAACTTCCTTACTGTCTTGAAGAGGTATTTTATGTACTCGCTCATCCCTTGACGGGCAATGGCCTTCCAGGCCTCTTCGATCAGGATTACTTTCCTGACACCAGGCAGCTTTCGCATCTTTGTAATGAACACTTCCATGATAATGATGGTGACGACGGGGAAAAGAATGGGGTGGTCCTTCAGCATATCCAGTTCGAATACAATAAAACGCTGTTGCAGAAGGTCCAGGTCCTGCCTGGCATTGAGCAGATAGTCATATTCTCCTCCTTTATAAAAGGGCCGCAACACATAGAGGAAGTTGTCCAGGTCGAAATCCTTGGTTTTGATGCGCTCTTCTGCCAGGTTTTGGGCGAATTTTCCTTCCAGGAACTCATAGAAGCTATCGAAGCAGGGGAAGGTGTCTTTGTCATTGTCCAGAAGTTCGTAGTATTGCTGCAAGGCATTGGACAGGGCGACGTATTCGCTACGGATAAATGCTTCATCCTCCTTTTTCCAGAGTGCCAGGAGCAGTGTCTTTATGCTCTCCCTTTTCTCTGTGTCAAGGGTCACGCCCTCCGGCAACCAGAAGGGGTTGAATCGGATTGGAGAGGTTTCTGTATAGGTGAAATAATGTCCTCCAACCAGTTTGCACAGCCCCTGGTAGCTATTGCCGATGTCTACTACGACGATGTGTGCTCCCTGTCCATAATAGCTCCGTAGCAGGTGATTTGTGAAGAATGATTTTCCGCTGCCTGATCCCCCGAGCACAAATTTGTTCCGATTCGTTATCCATCCTGCCCGCATAGGCTCGTCGCTGATGTCCACATGGACGGGTTTGCCGGTGATCCGGTCGGCCAGGCGGATGCCGAATGGACTGATCGAACTACGGTAATTTGTCTCGGGGAGCAGGAAGCAGGCAGCTTGTTCAGTGAATGTGCTGAACCGTTCATTTATGGGCAGGTCGCCGGCATTACCCGGAATACCCGCCCACCATATTTGCGGAGCGCTCACTGTTTCCAGGTGCGGATGGGCGCCAATTTGAGAAATGGCCGCTGCTGTATGTTTTCTTATTTCTTTTATTCCTTGTGGGTCATCTGTCCAGGCGAAGACATTGAAATGTGCTTTTACCATTTGCATTTGGCTGCCTATGGCTTCGTTGAGATAATCGTCGACGGCTTGACGAGTTACCGCGTTTTCCCGTGAATGGGCCGATAAGGATTGCAGCCGACGGCGTTTCAGCTCCATTTTTTCCATGTTCATCGTTACATCCTCAATAAACACATATTGGTTATACACATGGTTGCATGGCAATAAAGGGCCGAGTGCGGTGGCAAAGCCGATGGTAAATTCTGTCCGTTCGGTAGAGTAAGCAGGGTGGCGCGTGCCAATGCTGCAACGGGAAGGCAAATGCGTGGCATCTGCTAGGGTATAGAGAACACCCTTTAGCTCTCCTATCTGTAGTCCGTTGTGAAAAACGATGTCTCTTACTAGCCTTGGTCTTTCGTCTTTTTCGGCCCCTGACAACATACAATACTGTTCGATAATGCCGGCATGTTGGTCATCACCCGCTAGTTCCTCAGTTGACAGGCGCCGGCATTTTATCAGCCCGCTGTCTGTCAGTATCCGTTCAAACCGGCCTGCCTGATCGAGAAAATCCTGTACAGTTAACGGGTCCAGGCATTCCTCCGGCACCAGATGGCGCTGCATGAGGGAGCTTAATGCTGGGCCGGACCGTTTTCTTCCTGTCATTCGCGTAAGGAACAGATACGCTTTATGATCCAGGTACGGTCGCTCGTGGAAGTGAAATTCGCTGGCCCTGGCCAGCCAGCTGTCTCTCGCCTTTTCCGCGTCAGCCCGATAAGTGGATTCGTAAAACCAGTCCTGAAGATGACAGATGGAAGGCGCCGTCAGCAGTCCGATGGCTCTTACCCAGGCCTGGTGGATAATGTCCAATTCTTCGGATGACAAAGTGAATATCTCCGGTTTTGTTATCTCATAGGCGACGGTGTAGTCCCCGGACTTCGAGACAATGCAGTCGTCCGTGACCTCCAGAATGGGAAATGTTGACTCTAATGTTTTTTGCATGATTGTCTTTTTAATTGTGTGAAGATGTTCCGGCTACGGCACCGGATGGATAACGGCGCTTTTCTTGCCGCTGCTTTTTTTGCCAGCCCATGTGCTCCATACTTTTTGCAGGTCTTGTAGGTCAGGGTTATGCCGCCTCCACCCAGCCCAAAGCTTACGAGCATGCAGACCCATGAATTGACGCGGCAGATATACAGGATGGCGAAGAGGAGAATGTCTCCCACAAGGATGCCACCGGCATAAAGGATATACTGGGCTTTTAGTCCCTTGAATTCGACGGGTTTGTCGATAGACCGGTTGATGACGTACATTGTTGGCATGTGACAGTTTTTACAGTCCGAAAAAAGAGCGTATTACTGTCGACACCACCACGAGGAAAATGCAGGAGCCAAACCATCCGGCAGCGGCTCGTTGCGCCTCGCCATGTTGGGAACCCCATAACTGATAGACGCGTACCGCGCCGATCAACGCCAGGATAGCTCCAACGGCATACATCAATTGAGTTGCGGTGTCGAAATAGCTGCGGACCATGGTATTGGCCTGGCTGATACCATTGTTACCGTCTGCGGTTTGCGCAAACAGGGTATATCCTGTTATCAGCGCTGGAATTAAAACTTTACATTTTTTCATTGTTGCTTTTTATTTTTTAATGGTTTACAAATAGTTTGTTTTCCTGGTGCGGCGGGCGGCCTTATGTTTACCTCCTTTTTTAATAGTCGCCGCCGCCGGCAACGCAGGATGCTACGATCATTGATCCTCTTCCATTTTAATCCTTATCACTATGGTCAAATAGTTGAGTGCTTACTAGATTGCTTCGTGCTTTCGGCCTTTTAAAGCGGTTCTTAATTTCCTTAGGGTAATACAAGGCTACGACTGCTATATAGTAGATGGCCGTAAGAAGGGCTATCCCTTCGACGAATACTGATGTGGAAATATGATGTAACATGCGTTTGTCTTGTCGATTATGAAATAAAATTGACAAGACAAATATGAGCTCCTGGAGAAGCGATTACAATCAGGCTGAGGCTCACCCTGAGTGAAATAATTTACAGGTAATTGTTTTCGAAGCAGTTAAAAAATGCCAGGTTAGAGACTATGGATTAAGGCGATTGTTTCGGCTCTTTGAGGCCTCGATAAATTTTTCCAATAGTGGGTTGGTCGACTTTTTACGTGCGCGGTTATTATTATCAATTCTCGTAAAATCTTTCAGATCAACGTCTGTATTGTCTTCGAACGATTCTCTTAGTTGCTCCAGGGTGTTGTCAAATAATTTTGTCTCGTAGATCAGTGTTATCAATTCAACGGCTTCTGCTTTCGTACCTATATATTTTAGCTTCCTGCCGCCGGCGGCCGCTTTCGGCTCTATTGGCAAGCCAGACTCAGCATCCAGTATCTTCTTATAGTTCTCGTAAGCAAGCAGCTCGGACAATATAAAGCTAGCCTGGCAATAGTTTTCCTCCCTCAATACGATCTCGGCGGCATCGCGAAAGGGGGTTCTGATAAACAATAACTCATCTTCGTGAGTTTCCTGATGTACGTAATAAAAATATAGCTCCCGATGTTTGTTAAAAAAGTCTGCTATCCTTTCTCGCTCATCCTCCAGGCAGGCGTAAAATACGTCAATGCCGGAGGAATTCGTCCGGGTCCATTCCAGCTGAAATAAGGCATCGAAGTAAATATGCTGTTTTAAAAAGTGGGGAAGCCAATGCTTAAAGTATTGTATCTCCGTCTCCCTGTCGGGAAAAGGATGGGTTGTCACATAGTGCTTCAGCTCTATGACAGCATCTTTCACTATCTTTATCTTTTGGCTATAGCCTTTCACAGGCCCCTCTTGCGGGTCTATTTTATCCAACTTCGACTGCACCTCGATTTGCAGCCGCTTTACCAGTTCCACCATAATAATTTCAATAAGTCAATAATAAATAAGGTTTGACTTGAAATTATAATTATTTCGGAAGGGAATTATTGATATTTATTAAGTTTTTCCGGCGCCGATAAGTCGATCCCGGTAACCTATATATATATCCGCATAGGCAGTAAAAAGATAATAAATATTAAGAAATTTCATCGCTGTATTTCATATGCTACATCATAATTGCCTTTATACCTTATCAATTTAAATGACTCACAGTTGACGATCTGTCAGCCAACGATTCGAAGCAATCCATTATTATTTTTAAATGGGAAAGTAGGTAAGCCTTATCCACCTTCGGAAGTGTCGACAGTGCATTACTTTTTCCATGGAATATGTCTTGTTGTATCTGTCCATATAAGAATCGCCCGGGGTATACTTTCAGATGATCATTCAGTGTCCGTTTATTGTGTTCAGCACTCTTACCATCCATTCCACTCATAAGAAGCTCGTGTTTCTTCCGCATTTCAACATATAAAGGATCTGCAATTTTTATGTCTGGATCTCTGAGTCTGTCTTTGTAGTACAGCCAGATCAAGATCAGCAATCGCGTTATTTCCATCATTTGTTCCATGCTGAACCTCTTTTCCATATAAAGGAAGCGCGCCAGATTTTGAAGAGCCGGTTGTTTTTTATCCATCTCATTCAGCGCAAGGCCCTGCAATTCCTGGTCCGTAGCACCTTTTAATTTCTTTATTATTTCGTAAATCACAGCGAGTTCAGCAGTCTCAGCAGGTGTGAATGGATTTTTCATACTATTATAATTTATTAGTCTTTTTCCTACGTTGGTTAGTCTTCCGGGATACCTTCATATTTACCTCCTTCTTATTTTTATTGGCAAACTTTGACTTTTGCACGCTAAACGTTTCGGGGGCCATTCCCAGGTAGCTGGCCAGCAGTTTCTCGGGTACCTTGCCGATCAAATCTGGTTGGTGTGCCATCAGGAACTCAAACCGATCATAAGCCGGCCATTCTCTCATTTCATTGCGTTTTTCGCTCAGCTCATAATAATATTGGAGAATGCGCCTTCCATGAAGATTGAATTCAGGGAAATCCCGATAGGCCGTTTCCAGTTGTTCATGAGTTATGTAATATAGGACGCAGTCTTTCATCGCCTGAATATTTTCGCGAGCCGGGGTCCGGGAAAAAAAGCTCCCTACTGAGAGAAACAGATCACCCTCTTTCATGATCCAGGAAGTTCGTTCTTTGCCTTTTTTATACCGATAACTTCGTACGATGCCTTGCTCAATAAAATAGATATGCCTCGCCACCTGGCCTTCGCGCAAAATTATTTCTCCTTTTTTTATCTTTTTTTTCTTAAGGTGCCGTTCGATGTAGATTCTTAGCCCGTCGGATAGTCGGCAGATTCTGTCAAATAAGAGGAATAGCTGATCCATAAAATAAGGTTTCTAGGTTGATTATATAGCACTAAAATACAGCTACGGTTATGGATCAGGGAATACTACCGCATAGACAGCACCGTAATATATGATTAAGCATAAAATTACTCAGAAAATTCGTATCTAGGCTAGGGTATGCTTTAGGGCCCAGTAAGTTGAAATACTTATGCCGATTGAGAGCCTACGTGAATCCGATATTAATTGTCGTCCCTTCTTCTAAACACATCGCAGAAAATGATGATAGATATAATAAGATTCGCATAGAACATAGCACGGAATGTCCAAGACAATGACGTATCACTTGTGGTTATTAAATACGAGCCTATGGCTCCTATACAAAAGTTCGCTGTGCCTGATACAATATATAAAAATGATTCTCGCAAAATGCCAGCTCCAACAAGACGTAACACTAGCAAAAGGGCCGACAACAACGTCACATAGGGCCAAATGAAATAAAGAAAGACCGCAAACTTTATAATATGATAAGTTTGGGAATACCTGATGTATGCAAAAAATGCCATGGCAAAAATAATCACAAAAGACCATAAAATTTTCTGCCATCTTAGGTTATTATTCTTTGACATATCGATACTTTCCTCAATAGCTTACTTTATCGTCGTCATTGTGGGTGCACATAAACGATTGCCGAATATATGAAAGCCAGTCCAAAACCTTGTTTTCAGGAATTTGGAAATGTTTCTTGCTTGATTCATCATATAAAACTCCTCCATAATGACTTATTTCCACCTTTCTTGTTATGCCTTCGTATTCAAAAGTGGCAATGTAGGCCCCCATCCAGATATGCGGTCCGCTAGACGGAAGTTCTGACAATTCACTAATAAAGGTCCGCATTGTATCATCGCTAAGTCGTTCGAAAGAAAAATTTTTCAACGTGTCTACTCGATATTGAAAAGCGTTCTCATCAGCAATTTTATATAGCTTCCAATTTTTGGCATTAGAGAACGACGTACTCTGACCCGATATTACTGAATATGAAAATAAACTGATAATAAAAAGGATAAGTTTCATGGCTTGCATTTTATAACTATTGACAGTTTCCGGCGTTAGGGTGATAATTTTGTACCGTTGATTTGGTCATATCAGGCAAAGGTGTCATCTTCCTGATATCCTCGCCCAAGTCACCAGGGTTGTTCCCCATCCCTCCTGGCCATGAGCCAATTGTATTAGGTAAATTGATACCGCCCTGGGCAAGGGTCTGGAGTGCAAAGGTCGTACAATTTTCTGAGCTGAGATTGTAATTAAACCCGGGAGTATTTCCCCTCGTGACGCTATTCAGCATTGTAAAAAAATTAGCGTTGGTTACAGTAAAATTTGCCGATATATTGTAAGAGTGGCTTTCATCATTGTTTAAGATTCCAGGTGCGGTGGAACTTCCCGGCTTTACACCAGAGAATGGATAAAATCCAATATTCCTGACTATAGTTGTATTACCATAGTGTTCGCTAAATATAAGGAAGGTATGACCCACATTTACGATATTCCCTTCGTTGCTCGAGCCTATAGGCCCGCCATTTACCCATTTATATGCATCACGTTGCCCAGGTATAGGCTGCTGAACACACACGGTCACCGTATACACATGATCGTTCCCTCCCACATTTGTAAAACATTTGTTGTAATCTGCAATATTGGCTATAGGATTATCCGGCGGCGCCAAGGCTATATTTGTTCCTGCGCCACTGCTGATACCGCCTCCGCCCGAAAATCCCAGACCGCCGCCAAAAGAGCCGCCATGCGCATCGTCCATCCTATCCGGCAAATACATATATGTACACCCTCCTGCCTGTACCCATGAGTATCCCCCTCCAGGGTCACCTGTGGAATAATTATAACCATAGACAACATTGCACGTACGAACTATGCTCTCCGATTGAATGTTAGAAGAATGATACGCTTTTGTTACACCACCATCCAATAAGTATTTTCCTAGATTATCCCCCCACCATTCATCTACAAACACAAAACCACTGAATGTTCCTGTTGGGTCTTTTAAATAGTTGGTGTCCGGCAATTTGGTAAGGACCTCCAGATGAAACTGCCGGCTACTGTCGCGGTAGAGCAGCAATTCTGTAAGATCGCTAAGATGAAAAATGCTATTCGCGCTGAACTCTGTTTTGACAAATAAAGGTAGCTTATATTCCATGGGCACAATGAGCACATAACCGCTGGAACCCTGGAACGTTTTTGCCTGATCCCACAAAACATTTCTGAGGGAATGGCTTTTATAATCAACAATCGTGTGGCCGCTCTCCGCAGTCGATCTGTCGAAGAATTGTCGAGCTTCAGCGATGAATCGCTTCTCATTTGAATTGGTTAAATTATCAGAGTTTTTTAGACAGGAATTCAAAACTGGCGTTACTAAAGCCAGGAGAATAAGGTTCCTCCATTTCATAGCTAAGATTTTAAGTTCTTGGCTAAAGTAAGAAAGAGAATCCGGCAAAAACTTAATAAATATTAAGAAATTTATTGGAATAGTTTAATAAAATGCATGCGGAAAAATGGATGTATGTCATAAGTTTTTCATCTCCTACATAAATAAACCCTTCTATGTACCAACTTCAATATTTTGTACCTGAGCGTTATCCAACCGTTAATACATCTTTTGATAAAGAGATCATGGAAATGTGCGCCAATTAAAAGGTGTCGACACCAAGGGAGCTCAAGTCCCGAACTCATCCCTCTTAGTACAGTTAAAGGTGATGCAAGATGGCGCATCCTTTCGAAATCAAAAAACGAGGGCAGCTTGTCTATGTTAATTTCTTTTGCTTCGAAACACAGTATTTTCCGTCGGTATTTGGAATGGTAGAGGATTTTTATCATAAATATGACCTGGGCGTTCCTAAGCGACCGAAGATACCTACCTGGATCCATTCAATCCCTATTGCGCCAACCGTTCTAAGGGACAATGAGGTTGTCCTTTGCCAGAAAATGACCGTCTCATTCTTTTGGGCTGTTTATGCACAACATTTAAAAAAGAATAATCCGATGAATTAAACCCTAAAAAAAATTTTGAAGATACCTATAGTTGTTACATTTTGCAATAATTAAACTACTTATTCTATGGAGCAATACATGAAAGCCCTTAAAAGCTACAAAAGAATGCCAGGCGCTTTGGAAGACCTTATCAGAGAGAAGGTCAAGCCCGTTACTTTTACCAATGGAACTATCATTCAGAAAAAAGGGGTTCTTTGCAATCGCATTTATTTTATAGAAAAAGGAGTTGTCAGAATCTATGACAGCAAGAAAGTTATCCAGTTTAAGAAAGAAAATGAATTTATCATTTCTTATTTCCTTGGGGAAGAACTAAAGCGGGACGTGCCGGGCATTCAAGCATTGGAGGATATCACTGCCTGGGAATTTACACCCGAAATGGTCGAAGACACTTCCTCACACTTTCCGGAATTCAGCCTGCACTTGACGATCATGATGATGAAAGATGCGGAGGTTATCAATAAGATCAATAGTTGCATGAGAGATAGTGACTCAGCGTCAGCTTTGTACGACTACCTGCGCGGGCATGCCCCTGATCTCCTGGATCGGGTTTCACCTGAACATCTTGCCTCATTTTTGGGTATTTCACAGAAAGTTTTTTCACATATGAAAGGCAACAATATACGCACGGCTATGAGCGGTAAGCATCTACGGAGGGGGCTCTCTTAAAATATTCAAAACCAGTGAAACAACTTATGGTATTTGAATTCAACGACATGATGGCCCCTTTCCAGGATGATACCCCGGAATAAAGGAGGATAGCCCAGGACGGAAAGCTTATAGATAGGGACCTCTTTTTGATTATCGTAACATTTCCAACCGGGATAATAGTTCTCGGAAAAGACCAGGGTATCGGGAGTAGTACAATCGACGGACCATTGCTGGTAATCGTCGGAATAAACGAGTTGCTGGATGGACGTTTCATTTTCAGCTTCAATGTCCATCCCCTGTTTACCGAGCTGATGCTTCCAGTAACAGCGGGGATAACAATTCTTTCTTTCGTACAAGATCATTTGTTGCACGGAGTCCCGAAAAATAAAGTTCGAATCCAGCACCCTGTCGGCAATAATATATCTAACGTTCAATAGGTCGTCTACTTCCGGGCCATCATTGGAAGTTATAAGATTAAAATAGGGTCTATTGATGGTCCCTGCCCATCCCATTTTTGTCTGAATGGCATAGACATCCCCAAGACTCCTTCTCACCAGCCAGCGTTGCTGCATATCGAAGCTCACCCGGTATTTCCCATAGGTGGTTTCCAGGGAGTCAAAGATCCTGTTCCTCGCATAGAAATTAGCCGGATAAAAAGGGGAATGGCTGGATTCATAATGTACAGGGTTCAGCCAAAGATCAAATAGGATAAACCCGATCGCCAGGAACTTCGTATATACATTCGTTTCCACCGTCATCAACAATAACACGAATAGGAACCCCAATAAAAAGGGAATGGAAACATTCACGGCCACATGTTCCTGCTGAAAAAGGATCCAATACAGCGCATTCAACGTTAAGAATCCCACCGCATACTGCCAGAGCTTTGATCCCTGCTGAAAGAGGAGCTCCCCTAATTGGGAAAGATAGCTCAGCGCCAATCCTACCAGGAGGGCATTGCTAAAGTTGATCAGGAGCGCATAACGGCTCAACTCCCGGATCGTGCTCACAAAAGGAATGGCATATAAGAAATAGGGAAAAGGGCCCAGGTATCCCATCACAGTGAAAAGACCGATCAGGAAGCTAAAAAACAACACTTTTAGTAAAATACGGTGCTCGTCCATCAATTTCAGGGATCTCCGCTTGATAAGGAACAATACACACAAGAATAGGGGCAGGATACCCATGTAGACATAGTTATAGTCATCCGGTATGACTGTCTTTTCACCAGCCAGGTTCTCAAAGTCGGTCGGTTTAAGCACATACAGATGCAGGAACCATTCCAACGGCATTTTTTGAGTGGGCCCCAGGTACATCCCATTTACATTCCTGTATGCATCGCTCAAATACTGAAAAGCATAATACAGCTGAGGAAAGGCAATGATCACGGTGAACAATAAAAGAATAGCGAGACGGCTGATGACGGAGAAAGAAAAAGCCATCCAATTCTTCCGGCTTCGATATTCATAGACCACGATAAACAACACAGCAATGATCATGGTATGAAAAAAAGGCTGAAGATGACCGGCCAGTATCTGCAGCCCTGCCGTTAATCCGGTAAAGACCAGCCATTTCTTTTTTCGTACCCCCGCATAATATTTACACAGGAAATAGATACACCAGGGCAAGAGAGCCAGCCCATAAAAGATATGTGCTTCCAACCTGGATTTTTCGGACAGCATGCCGGTAAAACTAAAGACCAGGGCAACGCCCAGCGCTGCCGCAACCGGCATTTGGAACAGGCGGGCCAGCTTATACATGCCGGTCAGACAGATAAAATAATGCAGGGAGATCAAAAGATCGACGTAATATACATCGATACCTTTACCCGTCCCGAACAGAAAACACCAGATAATATTCAAAGGATAAAAAATGCCGGTTTGGAATTCCCCAGGGAAATTCTTGCCCCCGTAAGTATTGGCATCCCAGATGGGGAAATAGCCCTTATGCAGGGCAACGGATAATTTATTAAGAAAGGCAAACGCCATATCCAGATTATCCCCAAATATGCAAAAAGAAGCCTCCCGGCTGAATAATACCGGGTACAGGAAAAGCAGCGTGATACAAAAAAGGAATGCATAGATGCCAAGTGTAAGGAAAGGTTTGGTTTTGCCGGCGCTCATGCAGGAAGTTTATGCTATTTAAATTTCCGACGCAGGACTGATCCGGCCGGGAGAGATCATGATCCGGCCGGAAATAAGAACGGATCGCAGTTGATCAGGACGAGCCTTCGGGATAAATTTGAAAATGCATTCTGTTAAGGGGTCATTTGCCGACTTTATATTCCCGCAACACCGGACAGAGCTCTGGATCGGGCTTGGCATCCTGGCTGTCCAATTCATCTGCATTAAGACCTTGTTCCCGTACGCGATCATAACAGGGGATGCGAACCAGTATATCCGGACGGCTGCCAATAATGTGGAGCTGACCGCCTGGCCGATCGGATATCCAAAATTCCTGGAATGGGTACATCTGTTGGCCAAAGGAGGTTGGCTGCTGGTCACGCTGCAGTATATCCTGTTGGAAGGGGCCATTCTCTGGTTTTATTTTACAGTAAGATACCTGTTGCAGCCCGGTAAGTGGGTCAGCCGCCTTATTTATTTCTGTCTCCTGATGAACCCATTTATCCTGTGCATCAGCAATTACGCCCAGACGGACAGTCTTTTCACCGCGCTGTCGGTCGCTTGGTTCACTCTAATACTGTGGCATCTTTACAAACCCCGGCCTGTCTACATATTTGGCTTGGTGATCCTGGCCTTTCTCCCCTGGACCATCCGTTATTCTGCCATGTTCTATCCGCTGATCACCCTGCCTGTCATACTTTTTTCCGGGGTCCGGTGGTGGGTAAAGCTATCTGGTGTGATAACAGGCTGCCTTCTTTTTTGGGGTTTTGTCCTGTACACCGAGAACTTGTACCAGCAACTGATCGGCCGTAAGGAATTCTCTCCTTATTCCGGCTGGCAGCTGGCTGGCAATGCGCTGATCATGTATCGCCATATCGAGCATCGGGAAGCAGATATTCCCCCGCCGGAATTGTTGCCTCTGCATCAACTGGTCCTGCATGATCTGGATAACCTGCCGGCACCCGATCAACTTCCTGACAAGGAATTACACCATTTTTTTACCTGGAAACCCATAAGCCCCCTGGTACGCTACTGTCAGGCCGTCTATGGGACAAACCCAAGTACCGAAACCCTTCGAAAATGGGCATCTGCAGGGCAGCTCTATCATAAATACGGCGTCTTTCTGATAAAAAGACATCCGCTGGCCTATTTCCGCTATTACGGGATGGCTGGGGTGGCTTGGTTTATCAGTCCGGATGACGCGCTTACGAACGTATTTCCGAAGGGGGGTGTTCTTACGATCGACCGGTCAAGGGACTGGTTTGGATACCCATCCAATTGGCTGCCATGTTCTACCAGCTCCCTGTACTCGGTTACTTTTATTCCGGTCTTTGCAAATATCCTTAACCTGCTGTTCATCCTCTGTATCCCGGGTTATTTTATTTGCGGCTGCCATAGGACGGCAAGCCCCTTGATAAATAAGGCGGTTGTGACAATTGCCATCTACTGGCTGATAAATTTTATATTCATCGTTCTATCCGCCCCTTTTCAGAACAGGTATGGCCTGCCGGCCATGATCTTTAACACAGCTTTTGTACCGATGCTAATAGAGAGGATCTGCAAAGCCTAATTTACGATCTCCAGCTCATCCCTGGTATAGGTACGGTAAGGTGTATGCGGTTCGGATTGATACCAGTATACGACAGAAGAAATATCGTCCTGCAAAGGCAGGAATCGGCCCGCGTCCCTCCATCCAAGCGCCTGGATCGTGACCTTGAGGTTCTTTTTAAATCGTATGGGGTCAGTGATATGCCAACGATAAAGACCAAAACGTTGCGAAGTAGTAAACTCCCCGTCGCCGCGGATGATTTGCGGCATTCCCGCATAGGGCGTGCTGTATTCCGTATAATGGGTCTCCATAATGCCAGCAGCATTCTTTGTCTTGGTGGTAAAGGCATATGAGCCACAAAAATAGTCTTCCGTTCCCGTCCCGCAGATCGTGGGGAAATCAGCATCGCCGTCGATATAGAATTTTATCTCCCCTTCACCCCACCAGCCGTTGGTATGGACGCCCCAGTCCATGTAGGTGCCGACATATTGACCTTTACCCTGGATGCTGTCCACCAATACATAATCTTTCTTATAGGGCACAGGGTTCACCCGCCGGAACTGGGCATGGAAATAGCCTGCATCTGCAGGAACATCGGTTAGAATATAATCGATCTGATAGAATAATACCATATCCCTGTCATCCAGGTTTTCCATAGTGACACGGCATTTCTTCCGGAAAGGCATGGGCCAGTAACAGTTGAAGCCGCTGCCGGGGTTTACACATACCGCCAGCGATTGGATAGGGGCATAACGGCCACAGCCCATGGCAAAGAAATCGCCTACGGGTACTTCCACCGACGGAGAGGTCTCATCATCCCAGTAGAACCGTAGAATGCCATAGCGCCAATTGCCGGCAGGGGTCATCCAGATATGCTGGATCGACCCGGATCCGGATATCTCAGCCAGGGTAAAGGTCGACTTTCCCTTGATAATGATATTGGGATTTACTTTCCATCCCTGCCCCAGTTCCCTGGAGGCCCGGGCGCCTGTTCCCGTCGTTGCCTTCCCCCCCTCCCCTTTTGCTCCACTGAAGTTCTCCGGGCTGATGGAACGCGATTCCGCATCGGAAATACGATAAAGATTGGATATGTTAACGTCGATCCCATTGAATTTTGCCGGTGGCTGGGCGACTACGCGGCCTGCTAATAGGAGGCAAATAAAGAAGGCTCTTTTTGACATGGCTATAAATATTTTTGCAAGAAAGGAAACACTTGAAAAGGGGAAAAGTCTAGTATTCAGAACCAATAGAATACCTTATTATATTTAAACTCAATTATATGCCCTCCCTTATCTAAGGGGATACACCTGAATAAGGGAGGATAGTTCCTAATAGATGCCTGATAGATCTTGATCTCCTTTTGGTTATCGTAACATTTCCATCCCGGATAATAATTCTCGGAAAAGATCAGGGTGTCCGGCGCCGAACAATTGACCTCGAATTTTTGATATAGGTCTGAATAGGCTAGCTGATGGATGGTCGCTTTATTTTCTGCCTCGATCTCTACTCCCCGACGCCCCAGTTGATGTTTCCAATAACACCGGGGATACCAGCTCTTTCTTTCATACAGGTGCAAACGTTGGACCGAGTCCTTAAAAATAAAATTCGAATCGAGCACCTTATCAGTAATGACGTATTTGACATTCAACAGGTCATCAATTTCCGGGTCCTTATTATAGTTGATAAAGTCAAAATAGGACATATTCACTGTGCCGCCGTACCCGTATTTGGTCTGAATATTATACATATCTCCTACATTCCTCCTTATCATGGCATAAGTGTTCATATCGAAGGTCACCCGGTACTTGCCATAGGTCGTTTCCAGGAAGTCGATCATCTTATTCCTTGCATAAAATTCGGTAGGATAGAATATCGACTGCGTTGGACCATAATTCACCGGGTTCATGAACAGGTCGATCAAAACAAAAGCTATCGCCAGCCAGCGCGCGTAAGTATTCGTTTGAACGGTCATTAGGAAGAGAAAGAACACAAAAGCAAATAAAAAAGGTACCGAAACCTGCAGACTGATATACGCTTGCTGGAAAATGATCCAATAAAGTGCATATAGGGCCAGCACCAGTACCATATAAAAGTTTAGATTGAATTGGCGTTGGTAGAGTCTGTCGCCGAGCTGTTTAATATATGTCAGCGCCAATCCCGCTAGCAGGGCGCCGCTAAAACCGATCAAAATCACATAACGGCTCAATTCCCTTACTCCATTTACAAAGGGGAGAGCATAGAGGATATATGGGAAAAATGTCAAATACCCCAGGACGCTAAGCAGGCCGATAAGCAGGATAATAACCAATAACTTTTTCAAATATCCATGCTCTTCAGTAATTTCCAGGAGCTTACTTTTCACCAGGAAGATAATACATAGGAACAAGGGCAGGATACCCATGTAGACGAAATTAAAGTCATTGATCAACACAGACTTTTGACCAATAAAATTCTCAAAATCCGAAGGGTTGAGAAGATACCGGTACATATATATCCGTAGCGGCACTTTTTGTAGGGGACCAATATAAGTACCGTCCTGTCCAACCTCTCTGTAGCACCTGCTGAGATATTCCGCGGCATAATAGATCTGAGGAAGCGCCAGAATAATAGAGCATATTAAAATGATGCTGAATTTGCTTACAACCGAAAGGAAGAATGCTGGCCAGCTCTTTCGCTGCCTATATTCATAAAAGATGATCAGGACGCCCGCAATAAGGAGGGTATGAAAGAATGGCTGTATATGGCCTGCCAGGATCTGCAGTCCTCCGATCAGACCTGCAAATAGAAGATATTTTTTCTTCCGCTTCTCCCAATAATATTTACCAAGAAAAAAAATGCCCCAGGGCATTAGGGCAAGCCCATAAAAAATAAAGGCCTCGCAGCCAGCCCTGGCGGATAGAACACCGGTAAAGGTAAAGACCAACGCCGTCCCGAGCGCCGCAACAGGCGGCATCCGGAATACCCTGGATAATTTATACATCCCTGTAAGACAGATAAAGTAATGTAAGGCAACTAAAAGTTCTAGATAATAAACATTTATCCCCTTCGCCGTGCCAAAAAGAAGACACCAAAGGATGTTCAACGGATAAAAGGTGCCGCTTTGCAGTTCCCCCGGAAAGTTCTTGCCTCCAAACGTGTTGGCGTCCCAAACGGGTAAATATCCTTTATGAAGGGCAATGGATAATTTATTGAGGAATGTATAGGTCAGGTGCAGGTTATCACCGATGATAAAGAAGGATGCCGTTCTGCCAAAGATCACCGGGTATAGCAGCAAGATGGTGATAAAAAGCATAAATGTGTATATCCCTATAGTGACATACAGCTTATTCGTTGACCTGATCATCTTAAAAAACTTAGATCTTTAAGATCATTTTTTTTTATGATCCAGTCGGGAGAGAATAATATCCTGTTGGGAGAAAAACCCCACTTTGTTGGGCTAACCGTGTTATTATATCTATTTTTCACTGCACTAATAAATTACCAATAATGCCTCGTTCCTTCCCGACTCTTCGTTCAGTTAACTTATGGGCTTTTATGACCGCACTTTTTATGAGTTATGCGGGACTGCTTGCACAGACCCCGACGGTACTAACCCTCGAGCTCGATAAGCCTGGCAACACGGTGAGTCCCAAATTGTATGGGTTGATGACGGAAGAAATAAACTTTTCTTATGACGGCGGCCTGTACGGTGAATTGATCAGGAATCGTGTTTTTAAGGATTCCCTGAAGACGGCTGCCTTTTGGGACCTGGTGCATGGGCCGGAGGGCAAATGTTCGATGAGCCTGGATAAAACAAATCCCATCAACGGCATGCTTCCCGTATCCATTCGTCTCGATGTCGAAAAGGCCGGCGACAGGGCTGGGATCGCCAATGAAGGGTACTGGGGTATTCCCATTAAACCCGGCACCACCTATAAGGGAAGCTTTTACGCCAAACAGTCGGGTACAGGACAGCAGGCTTTGACCGTTACACTTGAGAGCAAGGATGGCAAGACAGTATATGCTTCGTCTGAAGTCCCGGAAATAGGCGCCCAATGGAAGCAATATCATTTTACGCTGAGGACGATGGATAATGTGTCCCCTACATTGGATGCACATTTTGTTATCACCACCAAAAAGGAAGGTAGCTATTGGTTCAACCTTGTGTCTCTGTTTCCTCCCACCTATAAAGACCGGCCCAACGGCAACCGCCCTGACATAATGCAATTGCTGGCGGATATGAAGCCAGCTTTTTTGCGTTTTCCCGGCGGCAACTACCTGGAAGGCAATAATTTCGTCAATCGATGGGACTGGAAAAAGACCCTGGGTCCATTGGAACAGCGTCCGGGCCACCTGAGCCCCTGGCGGTATCTTTCTACGGATGGAATAGGATTGCTGGAGTTCCTGGAATGGTGTGAGGACCTGAACATGGAACCCCTGGTAGCCGTATTTGCGGGTTTTGTCCTGAACAAGGACTACCTGGAAGCAGGACCTTTTTTACAGCCTTTTGTAGATGATGCGCTGGATGAGATCGAGTATATCACCGGGGACGCTTCCACCAAATGGGGCGCCCGGCGGGCAAAAGATGGTCATCCAGCTCCCTTTAAATTAAATTATATAGAGATAGGCAATGAGGATGGTTTTGATTATTCCGGCAGCTATAAGGACCGTTACATCCAATTCTATGATGCCATCAAAGCCAGGTATCCTCAGCTACAGATCATTTCGACGGTGGGAGGCAAAGACCCATTAAGCGCCGGCGTACCGGCTCCAGAAGGGAAAATGGAAATAGTGGACGAACATTATTATCGCACCGCATCACAAATGGAAGAAAATGCCGGCCAGTACGATCATTATGATCGCAACGGCCCCAAGGTCTTTGTAGGGGAATGGGCAACCAGAGAGGGTTATCCTACCACAAATTTCAATGCGGCACTGGGTGATGCGGCTTGGATGACCGGTATGGAAAGGAATTCCGACCTCATAATTATGTCCTGTTATGCCCCTCTCCTAGTCAATGTAAACCCCGGCGGCATGCAGTGGAGATGTGATCTCATCGGCTATAATGCATTGACTGCCTTTGGGTCCCCTTCTTATCACGTACAAAAGTTGTTCAGCAATCATATTGGTAACAGGGTCGTAAATATAGTGCCGGAAAATATTCCTCAACAGCTGCAAAAGCTGACGGCCAGGGATTCGGCAGCGGGAAAGGTCCAGCCAAAGAACATCGATGCCTTATTCTTCGTAGCGACTCGTGATACGGTAGCCGGTACTGTGTACCTAAAGATGGTAAATGCGCAAGCTACCGCACAACCCGTTACGATCAACCTGAAGGGTGAGGGTAAAGTGGCGAGAAATGGCAGGCAATGGGTACTGAAGGCCAATGATCCTGCGGAGACAAATACGATCACTGAGCCTAATAAGATCGTTCCTGTGGAGATGCCGGTTAAGGGGATTGGTAAGACTTTTAAATATGTGCTGCCGTCCTATTCTATTACGGTGATGGAATTGGAAATTAAGTAAGCTGATCATAAATACTATTTTTTAAAGATCACATGCCTGATCGTCACATTCCCTCTGACGCGAAAGGCTAATACTTTTCCATATTCCCAACCTCCTTGGCCAAAGGTTTCCTTTACTGCCTTTTCGATGTCGATGGTCACCTTCTGAAAATTCTTCGTATTGATAGATTCGTATGGGATCGCCATTTCCTCCTGTCCTTCATATCTGTCCGGCACGGCATGGCTGTTGTCAAATTTGATCCATTTAGGGACAGAAACATCTCCTGTCTTGCTTACCACCACGACACGAAGGTAAAAATGCACGATTCCCCGATGACGAAATATAAACTCCAATTTTCCCGCTTTCTGAGCCGTAGGCCTTACATCCCAATCCAGCTCATCCTTGTTGTAATCCGCCTTTATGACGGCGACATTTCCAAAGTTTCCATCCGCCTCTATGGTAACTGTAGGTGTGCCACCGCTGCGGTATGAATTCTGAAGCATGACATCTCTTCCGTTGGCATCGATAGTTTGCAGGCTTCTTCCTGTGAGAGGAAAACTTAAAAAAAAACCCGCCAGCAGAGACCAGGCAATCAGTATGGTCCGCCATAAGATAATGTGATCATTTATCCAGGTCAGGTTGAGGGGTTCTACGACACCCCATGTCCCTGTATATACTGTAATGGCAAGAAGCAATGTAACCCCGGCCTTAGTCGCTCTAATCTTTGCCCGAAGGTTATCATTTAAAGTTTTTGTCTGGTTTTCCCCTTTGAGGCTCATATCTTAAGTGAGTTTTATATGTATGAACAGTTTTCCGTAGTTTTTTTTTTGCACTAGCAAGGTGATTATAAACTGTATGCACCGACACATTCAGTCTTTGGGCTATTTCTCCTGCGCTCAGTTCATCTGTGTAGTACAAATGAATTATTTTCCTTTGTTTAGGAGGTAATTTTTTAAACGCTTCATATAATATCTTCAGGGCACTTTCTCTTATTTCAAATAATTCTATCTCCTGCTCCAAAGGGATCTGGGTGACAGCCTCGCCGATGGTTTCATCTTTATACCTTCTATTACGCATGATATCGATGCTGGTGGTTTTGGCCATAGTGTAAAGACTGGCCTTCAAATGCTCAATACTTCTTATCTGGTCTTTTCGTTGCCATAACTTTAACATAACGGTTACTGTCACGTCTTCAGCATCAGGCGGATTCTTCAATATATTCAGCGCCATCATATATATTCTGTGGCTATGAATATCATACAGCTGTTTAAATACAGCCGCATCGCCTGCCCTGAACAGAGCCAACGAATGTTCATTCAATTCTGTCATATGTTACTTTTCCGCAGCGATGGCCGGACATAATAAAAGAAACCGCGGTTTCTGTATAGAAACAGATGGGACCAAAAAAAGTGGGGTCAAAATGGGCAATAAATTTCAGAGCAAGGTGAACCCTGCTATAAATAATACGCACAAAAATTAGAATTAACTACCCGGCTTTAAATTATTTTATAATTATTATACGACCGGACGAGAAAAATTCCGGCTTTCACCTGGAATGGACAAAATGTATAGAAATAACAACCCATTGCGTTAGTATGATCCGGAAAGGAATTATTGTATGTTCGAAGGTGCTTTATGTAACCTTCGTCCCACTAGTCAAACGCTGAAAATCCGCAGCGATCTTCCCACCGGCAGCCCCAACTTTACTACCGGCGGCAGAACAAAGGCAACAGTAAGTACCTTTACTTACCACCCGACACGTCATGAAATACAAAATATTCATCCCCATTTTGTTGATGATAGCCTTCGCCGCATGTAGAAGACAACCAGGTATACCTACCCCGCCGGGTAATAAGATATACGGCAAGTGGGCCATCATGACAGTAACCGTCATTCCACACGATTCGACGGGTAAAGCGATGAACGATGGTACCGTCTACACGGAGCCACCCTATTACTATTTTCAGTTCAACACCGACCTGTCCTGGCTGGAAAATCTGACGCCGGACCTCAGCCCTGCGGGGGAGAGCGGCACCTACACGTTGAAAGCCGACACCGGCTTTACCCTGATCAATAAGAACCTCCCGGCCCAGCCGGAGGAATGTAAGATCCTCTCCCTGACGGATATGTCGTTCGTATTCAGCCACCAGCGCACTACCATGTTCAACGGGATAACGCCAGGTTTCCTTGAATACGTCTTCCAGCTAAAAAAGTGATCCGCTAGCACCTTGCCACTAATCTCCACTTTTCAAACATTAAAAAAAAAGTATATTCCTCCTTTTTTAACTCCCAAACAGTCCCTTTAAAACTAACCGGATCCGGCCTGTTTACTAATTTTTTTAGCCTTAATTACTCCCCTTATCAGACTTGATTAGTCGTGAATCTGGACTTTTTTAGTCGCATATAACGACCAATTTACTCACGCTGCGCGACCAAAAAAGTAACAATACTGGAGTTTTTGCTGGACGTATTTGGATATTCTCTTTCTTTACAAATATGAACCGTGATCCGCGCTACTCCGTCATTCGGAGTATGTATGAGAAAGGAAATATACAATCTTTCACTGACATTTTTATCTATATCAAAAAGACAGTTGTAGCGAAAGATATGGGTATGCGCGTGGATAAGTTCAATAAATTTCTCAATAAAATAGAGGCGTTTACCCTTGAACATATCGACAGGATTGCTTTTCTGTGCGATATGGATCTTGATGTGATGATCCAGCTGTGGAGAAAAGAATATCGTAAGCAGAAGGAAGTGCGAAAATTAAATATGACAGAATCTTCCTTCATCAAAAAATGAAATCGTTATAGTGCCTGATTTCCATAACCATTGCCGGACCTTTCCTATTATCTCTGAAGTGCATCATGCATGAACCCGGGGCCCTTATCAACCTTCGTTTCCTAACAAAGCCATCTCATACCCGGGATGGCTTTTTTCTTTGCCCTCATGTAAAAAACTTTTTCGACCGCACTTTCGACCTAAACCTCACTTGCCAAAAATTTTAGTATTCTGGTTAGCTTTGGTTTTGAAAATCACTCATGCATGTACCTGAACTGTAAAACTTTTTTTAGCTTCCACTACGGCACTTTCTCCACAGAAGAATTGGTAAAGACGGCTGCAGCGAATGGCATCCGGGCAATGGCGCTCACCAATATTAACACTACCTGCGACGCCTGGGATTTTGTTCAATATTGCCGGGAAGAAAAGATCAAGCCCATACTCGGGGCAGAGATCCGTCACGGCCATCGATTGCTGTATATCCTCCTTGCAGCCAACAACGACGGCTTCAAGTGGATCAATGAATTCATTTCGGAACATTTGCTGGAAAAAAAAGATTTTCCGGAGGATGGACCATTCTTTGACACCCCCGCAGACGGGTTCGTCATATATCCCCTGGGCGCCAAAACCCCCGAAGAACTGCTGGAGAACGAACGGCTCGGCGTATTGCCCACTGAAGTGAATAAGCTGTTCCGGATGCCGGTGGCGGACTTCCCGGAGAAATTCGTCGTACGCCAGCCGGTGACCTTCCAGAATAAGGTCTATTACAATCTGCACCGTCTTCTGCGGGCCGTCGACAAGAACGTGCTGCTGTCACAATTGCCGGAAGAAGAGACGGCAGGTAAATATGAGTCCTTTATCCCTGCCGGCAGGCTGATCAAGGCATTCGAACAATACCCGGCACTGGTGATAAATACATACAAGCTGATGGACGCCTGCCGGATCACCATGGAATTTGGGAAGGATAAGAACAAGAAAGTGTTTAGCGCTTCCCGGCAGGACGATCGTATCTTACTGGAGAAATTAGCCAGGGACGGGTTCCTGCTGCGTTATGGCCCCAAAAATAAAAAGGCCGCGGAAAGACTGACAAAGGAATTGACGATCATCGACGAGATGTGCTTTTCCGCCTACTTCCTCATCACCCTGGACATGGTCCGCTATGCACAAAGCCGCGGCTTCTACCATGTGGGCCGGGGATCGGGCGCCAACTCGCTGGTGGCTTACTGCCTGCAGATCACCGACGTAGACCCTATCGAGCTGGACCTTTATTTCGAACGCTTCCTCAATCCCCAGCGGACAAGCCCTCCGGACTTCGACATCGACTTCTCTCACCTGGACAGGGATGAGGTCATCGACTACCTGTTCAAACGGTACGGCAGCCAGCACGTAGCGCTCCTGGGAAGCTATTCCACCTTTCAGTACAAGGCCATCATCCGGGAGCTCGGTAAAGTATTTGGATTGCCAAAGGCAGAAATAGATCAGCTCGCGGAGAAAGGATACTACAATGGTGACGCCCGCAACGAGAATTTTATGGAAAAGGCAGGTGAAGGCAATATCCAGCGAATGATCCTGCAATATGGTAAGCTGCTGGAAAACTTCCCCAACCACCTCAGCATTCATGCGGGAGGCATCCTCATCAGCGAAGAGCCTATCACCACCTGGTGCGCGGTGCATATGCCGCCTAAGGGGTTTCCTACGGCGCAGCTGGACATGTTCGTCGCCGAGAGCATCGGGCTCTACAAATTAGATGTATTAAGCCAGCGGGGGTTGGGGCATATCAAAGAATGCCTGCAGCTGGTAAAAGCAAACAAGCAGATAGATATAAATATCCACCAGGTGCAAAATTTTATGAAAGACGAGGGCGTCCGCCGGCAGATCCGTACGGTGAATACCATCGGCTGTTTCTACATTGAATCCCCGGCCATGCGTCACCTGTTACAAAAGCTGCACTGCGATGACTACAGGACACTGGTCGCAGCCAGCTCCATCATCCGGCCCGGGGTCGGCAGGAGTGGCATGATGCAGCAATACATCTACCGCTTCCACAACCCTGACAAATTTGAATACCTGCATCCCTTATTAAAAGAGCTTCTCCAGGAGACCTACGGTGTCATGGTCTACCAGGAAGATGTATTGAAGGTCGCACATTACTGGGCGGGAATGGATATGGCGGACGCGGACCTGCTGCGCCGGGCGACAAGCACAAAATACCGGGGAAAGAGACATTTTATACAGCTGAAAGAAAAATTCTTTGCGAATTGCCGGGAAAGGGAATACCCTGAAACGACGATCCAGGAGGTTTGGCGCCAGATAGAAAGCTTTGCGGACTTCAGCTTTTGTAAAGCCCATTCCGCCAGCTTTGCGGTGGAAAGCTATCAGAGTCTATATTTGAAGACCTACTTCCCCATGGAATTCGCCGTGGCGGTGATCAACAACTTCGGAGGTTTTTACAGCCGGGAGCTGTATTTCTATGAGCTTATAAAGACAGGAGCGAACGTTCATCCCCCCTGTGTCAACAACAGCGATTACTTTACGAATATATCCGGAAAAGAAGTCCATGTGGGTTTTGTCCATGTCAAGGGATTGGATCAAACACTCATCGAAAAGATCCTGGACGAACGTTCGCAAGGCGGCCCCTACATACATCTCTCGGATTTTATCGAACGGACCGGCATTACCGCGGAGCCGTTGGAGACACTTATCCGCGTGGGAGCTCTGCGCTTCACAGGTAAGAGTAAAAAGGAATTGCTTTGGGAAGGCGATTTTGTACAAAAGCACAACCGGGCATTGGCGCCTGCATACCAGGCCCTTTTCAGGGAAGCGCCGATGGCCATGACACTCCCTGCCCTGCCCATATATGAGCTGGATGATATCTACGATGAAGTAGAATTGCTGGGCTTTCCGGTCCGAAGCCCGTTTGCCCTGGTGGACGATGATCCCGCCGGATATGTACCTGCCAGGGCATTATCCGGGTATGCAGGCAAGGTGATCACCGTGCTGGGCTACCACATCACCCATAAGCCGGTACGGACCATTAAGGGTGAAACGATGAGCTTTGGCACCTTTCTGGACGTGAATATGGATTGGATCGATACGGTGCATTTCCCGCAGGTGCATGCGGCACAACCGCCACAGTCCGGGTTTTACAGGATCACGGGAAAGGTGATGGAGGAATTTGGCGTATACAGCCTCGAGGTTATCAGCGCAGAAAAAGTAGGTGTTAAAAGCAGAATGGAACAGGTATGTTTTTAGATCCCCGACGTCATATTGCCCATTTCGACCTGGATGCTTTTTTTGTATCCGTCGAATGCCTGAAGGATTCCCGGCTAAAAGGCAGACCCCTGATCGTAGGAGGCGCTGGTGACAGGGGCGTAGTTGCCGCCTGTAGCTATGAGGCCAGGAAATTCGGTATCCACAGCGCCATGCCGATCAAACTGGCCCGGCGTCTCTGCCCCGAGGTGATGATCATCAGGGGCGACATGGAATCTTATTCCAAATACTCCCGGCTCGTGACGGACATACTACAAGAAGACACCCCTTTATTTGAAAAGGCCTCTATCGACGAGTTCTACATAGACATGACGGGGATGGATAAGTACCATGGCTGCAGGCTGTTCGTGGAAAAACTACAGACGAAGGTGTTAAAGGAGAGCGGCCTGCCTGTCTCTTATGGACTTGCCAGCAACAAGCTGATCAGCAAGGTCGCCACCAACGAAGTAAAACCAAATGGCCAGATAGAGATCCCCTTTGGCCAGGAGAAGAATTTCCTGGCCCCGTTGAAGGTCGGCAAGTTGCCGGGGGTTGGCCAGGAGACGGCAGCCAAATTAATACGCAGGGGAGTGGAAACAGTGCGAACGCTCGCAGCTATCCCCATCGAAATGATGGAAACCCTTTTTGGAAAGCCAGGGATTGACCTCTGGCGCAAAGCCAATGGATTGGATGACTCCCCCGTAATTCCCTACCGCGAGCAGAGATCCATCTCCACCGAGCGGACTTTTCAGACAGACACGATCGACCTGAAATTCCTTCATGCTGAATTAGTACGCATGACGGAGTCCATCGGGTTCGAACTGCGCTCACAGAATAAGCTCACAGGCTGTGTGACGGTAAAGCTCCGATACTCCAATTTTGATACGGTTGTCCGACAGAAGACGATAGATTATACCAATGCGGACCTGATCCTGTTGAATACGGCCCAGGAGATCTTTGAGAAGCTGTATGACCGGCGGATGCTGATCCGGCTCCTGGGGATAAGATTTACAAAGCTGGTACCGGGGAATTATCAGATCAAATTATATGAAGACACACAGGAAGTGATAAACCTTTATCAGTCTATTGACTCCATCAAGCGGCGGTTTGGAGAGGGTTCATTGATGAGGGCGGTGGGGATGGGAAAATAAAAAGCTGGTGCAACAAACACCCATCTGAGCTGAAAGTACTACGCTAAAATAAATTTTATTTCATATGTTTTCCCAGTATTTTGTTTGCCCTGAAAAGATCTTTCCGATAGTAAAGACAACCTATGGCAAACAACGTACAAGTTCTGAGAGGACTGGCTTCCAGGTACTGGAAGGCCATCATATCGGTAGTTACAGGCATTGCCGCGTTCATAAAGATCTATTACGATTATACGAAAAGCTCGCCCGCATGGCAAATAGGCATCACCATTGGTATTTTCCTCTTCGTCATCCTCATCATCCGTTTCCCGCAGATAGCTCTCAGGCTGACCCGGTGGATAGTCGGCAAACCCGGACCGTTGCCGGACTTGCAGGTATTCAGGGGACCCCGGCCTTATTTTAAGGGGGATCATCTGCCAGGCAGACAGGCCGAGTTGAACACATGCTGGCAGACCATTCAGTCCCACTGCTTTTTTATGCTTCAGGGAGAATCGGGCGTGGGAAAATCATCCTTTTTAAACGCTTGCCTCATACCGAAAATAGAAGAAAAGTTCAGGGTCGTGGAAACACGCATTGCAGACGACCCGTTCGGCAGACTGGTAAGCGCCTTTTTACAAAAACCCTACATCCCTTCACATGAACCACAGGAGGCCGGCGCCGCCCTGGATGCGATCACGGCTAACAGACCGGTCGTGCTGATCATCGATCAGTCGGAAGAACTTTTCGTCACCGTAAAAGAAGAGACCAGGCTCGCCCTGATGGGATGTCTGAAGACAGCCGTCAGCCACGGGCAATGCAAGCTCATCTTATCCATCCGGAATGACTTTCTTGACTTGATGATAAGCCTCTGCCGTCAGACAGACCCACATCAGGAAGTATTTAATTTAGGCAGCTTTTTTGAATTATCCGCCTTTTCAAAAGAGAAAGGGACATCCGTCCTGAATGAAATGCTTGAACCCCTGCACGCAGGCGATCCGCTGAGAAGGCAGGATCTCCTCCATCTTTCGAATAAACTGGTGCAGGAGCTGTTAAGACCCCCCAGGGATCGGCGGATCTTCCAGGGAGATAAAAAGAGCATACTGCCCGTCGAATTGCAGATCACAGGGATGATGATAGAATTGACAGGAACACGGACGATCATCGACCGCGGCCTTGACTATTATGGCGGGAAGATCGGACTCCTTCGCAGCTATATTGAAACAACAAATGATTATGTCTGGAGGAAGACGGCAGTGAATGGGGACAAAGCCCTGTTGATACTCCGTCAATTGGTTTCACCCGCCAGAACCAAATGGACGCAGACCCCAGCGATCATCGCTGCAAAATTGAAGCTCCCCGCCAGGCTGGTGGAAGGAGTGCTTGAGGCATATAGCGCCCGGTTCTTAGTACGGCGCCTGCCCGCCGCTGCCGTCAATGATCCAAAAGAAGACGCCGGCATGATCCCATATGAGTTGATGCATGAGCACCTGGTCCATGTGCTGATGGAAGCTCCTCAACCCGTACTGCAGAAAGCCAGGGATGCGGAAGAAAGACTGCAATTCTGGTACAAGCGCACGGAAAGCGTTTTCCTGACGGGAAAAGCCGGCAGGGGGAGCACCTTCAAAAATAAGGTCCGGCGGCTGTTCGCCCAGCCGATCCCTATAAGCGAAACGATCCGTTTATGGCGATTTGCCACGGCCGAAGATGACAGGAAAATGCTGAAGAAAAACCTTAGAGGCTATGGGGCAAGGATATTGGCCCCTTTGCTGCCTGTTATGATAGTAGCTGCCGGATTCCTATACTGGACCCTTACTGATAAATACGCCATTGATTCCATCATTGAAAAAGCGCCCACAGATGAATTTGTCGCCTCTCCCAATGAAGCTCATTTCCCCCTGCTAAGGGATTGGGCAAAGGCGCTGATAAACATACATAAGATAGACGTTGCCTTCGCAACGATAAAAAAAATAAAGGACGACCATGATCGATCTATGGCATTTTGCATCATTGCCGTCCAGCTTGCAGGCATGGGTGATACGCAGCACGCGGATTCGGCATTTGTAAACGCCCTCGCTATTGAAAATATTTATTGGGATGATAGGCAACAGGAAGCCGTCATTGCCCTTACAACCTCGATGGCCGGAGCCGGCGAAGAACAAGTGCTCTATCATCAAATCCAACATATTAGGGGTACACACATCCGGCTGTGTGCCTTCGCAGGATATATGGATGGATTATACAAGGCTGGAAAGATCACCCCGGGGCATAGGATGTTCACAGAGATCTTGTCCATCATCAACGACATGGATGCCCGGCAGTCGAAAGACGCCGCCTTGCTGGACCTTGCCGAAAACGCCGCCGAAGCCGGCAGAACAGCCGATGCCGGCGTTGCCCTGGGTCAGTTTTTCCAGGACACCTCCTATAAAGACGATGAATGTTTTCAAAGGCTGGTGAATATTGTTGCTGTTCTTTTGTCGCACAAAGATTATCCCGGGGCCTTGCTTACCTGGAAAAAAGCGTTCGCATGGCAATCCAATGTCTGTAGCCATCCCCTTGAAGAGGGTATCCGTAAAGTGATGGAAGAGGCCGGCAAGGCTGGTCAGGAGAATGATTTCTACAGGGCCGTACGGCTTGCTGAAAACCCATGGTTCAACGTGTATTTCTCAGAACAAATGGCCATCGGATTGCTGATGGCAGGAGCTTGGCAACTGGCGGATTCATCCATGCGGTCCATTTCAGCCTTCCCGGTAAAACTGAAGATCTATTCGTCCGTCATCGACAGCTTCATCTGTAATAAAAGGCTCAGCGATGCACGGCAATTGCTGCAGCAGATCGAGTTTGAAAAGATCCCTCCGGGAGATAAAGCATGGCCCCACGGCGAACCGCCTGTCTTTAATATATTGACCCTATTGATCAGGCTTAAAGATTACCGTCGTGCCTTAGCCCTGGCAAAAGAGCATGATAACTATACACCCGCCAATTTTCCTATGTGCACAAGATGCGAACCCCAAAGTCCGTCTGGATTTGTTTTGGCCCAGATGGCCGCCCAGGGAGCATTTGAAGAAGCGTATGCTCTTGCTTATCAAATTCCGAACAAATTTGAAAGAGATCATATTCTTTCGATCATCGCAATTGAAAGGCTGAGAGCTCATCGGACGGAGGATGCCTGCCGGCTCATCGATGAGGTCGTTGCCGGCGCAAAGACACTGATGAGTACTTACGATAAGGGGCGCATGATGGCCAGCGGAGCGCCGGATTGGATGTGCAATGCCGAGGACCCGCTTGTTTCTATTGCCGAAGAATTGGTAAAACAGGGATTCACTGCCAAAGCTATGGAGATCAGCAGCTACCTTGGCGACAACAAGGCATCCACCTGCTCGGAGATCGCAGCGATCTTAGCGAGAGCCAATAAGACAGACTCTTTAAGCAGCATTATCCTGTCACTGGACGATCCTCACAAAAGCTCCGGAACTGCAGCCACCATAGTCTCCATCCTGGCAGACTCCGGCAGAATAGATGGTGCAAGATTATTTTTGTCCTATGTCAGGGACGGGGATGATATGTCAAGAGCAAAGGCAGCCTTGGCTGCATATGAAGCCCGGAAGGGAAATTTTCGAAACGCCGGCCGGATAGCCGACTCATGTTCTTCTCCAGGAGACAAAATAGCCGCATACACTGTTATCCTGGACCAATATGCCGCAAAAAAAAGCCACCCAGGTGCAGGCGCCGCCTACATCACCAGCCTCACTTCCTCTTTCACGCATCGATATAGGTTCATCCTGCCCGCAGCCTCGCTCACCGACTCTTCCAGTTTGTACCCCAGCGTCAGCAGCACCTCGTTCTCTTCCTGCAAATCTGCATTGACGGCCGCCTGCACCATCGACAGGTCCGTCTGGAGAAACGCATGGACGGTGGCAGCCTGCCAGGCCAGCAGCAGCAAACGTTCACTATCATGCACCTGGCGGCGATACAACAGATAGATGTGCGCCGTACTGCGTTCTGTCTGCGCCGTGTCATCGGGTTTACGCAGCCGCAAAAGATTGACGCAAAATACAGGCACCCGGTTCACCGTCATCACCAGCGTCTCGCTGTACCCGCTGCTCCACAAGGGCCTGTACTGCCGCCGGAATTCAGTGTACATGCGCATGCGCAGGGCATCGTCGTCCGTATCTCCGTCTTTTTCAGCGGCGCCGGTACCGATCCAACTTACGATCTCCTCCAGGTGGGAAGGATGCAACGGCACCAATGCAAAGACCCGGCGAGGCTTTTTTAGCCAGTGTTTAACCATATAAGTGTTGTTTTATAGTTTGGTCTTTAATCTTTCTCTAGGGGAAACATGTATCATTCATAAATACTGTCCCCGATTTTTTCTTATTTCTATTTAAGTATTTATATTTATTTTAATACTTCTCTGGCACAACCCGCCCACTCCGGAAAACTACCACGCAGCTTACCGCGATCATATGTTTTTCTCTTATTGTTTCACTATAAATTAACCATTTATGAAACCTTCATCCTTTGGACGGCTTGCCGTGGCAGCCGCATGGATCCTGCTACTCAGTGCTTTTACAAAAAGCCCGCACGCATCATCTCCCTCAAAGTGCAAAGACACGCACTACTTTTACTACTTCGAGTCGGATGACAGCTACGACGCCTACAACACAGTAGCAGACGAGATTGCACACTTGCAGCAGCTGACGGGACATGTCGTCAACACCAGTCCTTTCGGCGGTACGCTGCTGGCCAACGGGTATCTTACCAACGATTACCCGCACGACGATTGGCCATTGTCTCATTTGTACAAGCATTGATCAAAACCGTATTTCCATCCCCGCGACAATCGTCTTCAACGGGGGAAGTATGATCACGCTTTGGGTTTCAGGATCTGCGCCTTTGTAAGGCGTCAGGGTCATGAGATTCTCTGTCTTGAAAAAGAAGGCGCCGCTGCGTACACCTATCTTCCGGCACCAGGGTTCAGCCCAGTTGTAGTACAACGACATCGTCTTTAGCCGCACATAAGAGGCATTGACAAGGACACCGCTGGAACTCACGAACACGGGAATAGCATTGTTTGCATCGGTGCCTTTCTTCATGGACAGTCGTTGGTAATCACCGGGTTCTGTGGTACTCTTCCAGCGATTGAGCATATCCGTTGTCTGGTTGGTAAGGATCCCTGGAGATAAGGCCCCCGGAGGGGCATTGGTAAAGATAGCCGCCTCATAGTCGACACCCGTCTGCGCCCTTCCTTCCAGGAAGATGGACAGCCGCCAGCTGCCCAGCCGGAAATTATTTTCGATACCGCCAAAGCAGGTAACATCCAACTTACCCAACGTGGTGATGTCCCGCTCGTCAAAGACGCCGTCTTTGTTCACATCCTGGAATTTATATACGCCATTCGCATCCAGCCCGGTATATCTGGGCCCCTGCACCGTTTGCAGGGATTGCCCTATAGCCAGTCCGGGGTATCTTGAGGGATCGCTGCGCGGATAAGCCACCAGTTTGCTGACAGGTAGACTGAGGTTCACCGAGGTAGTCCATTCGAATTGCTTGCTGCTGATGTTCTTCGAAGACAGCGTGAATTCCCACCCGCTGTTCTGTAGTACCACGGGCTGATTATGCAGGCGGATAGGCCTGGCTGTATCGGTAAAACTGTCGGGCAACAACTGATTACCACTCCGATGACGGTACCAGCTGACGGTCAGCAACTGCCTGTTATTCCGGAAACCAAGGTCCATGGATATCTCCGCCTTTTTGATAGTCTCCCAGCTGATGTCGGGATTCAAAGACCACATAGGAAGAAAGCCGGGAATGTTCTGAAAACTCAGGCCGGAAGTGGGCGAAGTCCGATTGATGTACCGGCTGCCGCCCCCGATGAGGTCATTGCCCGTAATACCCAGGCTGCCCCGCAGTTTTCCAAAGCTGATAAAGTCCGGTCCCTTTTTAAAAAATGGCTCTTCCGAAAAGATCCAGCCGGCCCCGGCGGCCCAGAAAATACCGTATTGCTTTGCCGCTTCGAACATGCTTGACCTATCCCTCCGGGCGCTGAAATTCAGTATGCGCCTGTCCTTCCAGTTGATATTCACCCGTGTGAAAAGGGCTTCATAATGATAGTCGGTTCCCGGGCTGCTGCTGTCGGTGACCTTGCGGGCCATCCAGGGCTGCGATATCTGCGCATCGCTGGTAAAGCCGGAGTCGGATTGCAGCGTCACGGCACTGCGCAATCCCTGCCAGCTGCCCCCACCCAACACACCGATCTTCCAGTCATTGCGCACCAGCGTATATTGTATCTGCGGTTCCAGTATCCAGCCGGCAAAGGTTGTGTTGGCATAGAAACTATTGCCCCTGGCATCCTGGGGATTCTTTTGGGTCCAGATAGGGTTCACGCTGAATTCCCCTGTCTTTATCTCATTGTACCCGCCTTTGAACTTCAGTAAAAAGTGAGAGCTCAGCCGGTAACGTATATCCTCATTAAAAAGATAATGATGGGACTTTGCGGTATAGGCATTGCCTATATCCCTCCAGGGGTTTTTAAAATTCACACTGTCTTGATGCACAGGCTTGCCATCCACCAGGAGGTCCGGCGCATTGGGCGCCAGGAATTGCAGCCGCGTAATATCACTGGTGAACTGGTGATTCTCATCCCATCCTCCTATCAAAGCCGTCGACATCCTCAGCCGGCGGCTGTCCGACGTATGATCCCATTTGCCTGTCAATGTAAGTAGCCGGTGGTTGGGATGCGTGATAAATACATTGTTTTCCGTCAGCCCGCCAGCGCCCAGCAAATATTGATTCCTGTCGTTGCCGCCGGAAAGAAAAGCATGCGCGCGGGTCGTAGCCGCAGTACCTCCCAAAAGATACTTCTGCCAGTTGGTATTCCGCGTAGTGTCCCACTTCATCAGATCCGGCGCCTGGACTACCGTCAAAGGCTGGCCATCATTGGCAAAAGCCTCCCTGCGCATAGCCGTATACGTACGAACATCCATTATCCTGGGCTGGCGGCCAAGTAGGTTAAAACCCGTTTCCACACCCATTTCCAGTTGCAGCTTACCAGGCGCAGGACGTTTCGTCGTGATGAGGATCACGCCGTTGGCGCCTTTTGAACCATAAATGGCCGTCGCATCCGCATCCTTTAATACTTCCACGCTTCCTATCATATCCTTGGAAAGGAAGGACAGCGGGTTCAGGGCCCCGCCTGCGGAATTACCTGTAATAACATTGCTCATGGATTGTCCGCCGGATGCGATAGGAACGCCGTCAATAATAAATAGGGGTGTATGACCATTCAGCATGGACATATTACCCCTCAAACTGATGTCATACATGGCGCCAAAGACGCCGCTGCTCTGCGTCACCAGCAAACCCGCAAATTTCCCTTCAAGTGCCCCCTGGATGTTGGACACAGGTTGATAGTCCATGTCGGTCTTTATCCTCAGCCTATCCGAAATGCTGGTCTTCACCCTCTCGCCGGAAAACGTATATCCCGTCACGATAGCCTCGCTCAGTGGATCTCTATTTTTCAGGACGATCTCCAGCGGATAGCTTTCTGTAACAGGTATCTGCTCAGGCTTTTTGTCGACATGGGTGCAGTAGATGCTGTCCCCATCCTGGCAGCTGTTCACCGTCGCTTCGCCATCCTCGCCTGTGCTGATCTGCTGTTTTGTCCTTACCACCGTCAGGGTTGCATTACACACGGGCTCATTATCCTCGTCCTTTACCCTTACCTTCAGGCCGATCATTTGTTTACGGTCAAGCGAGGAGGCCGCCCCTTTCTTCGATGGATAACGATTGATGGAGATGCTCCGGCTTTCGGGAACAAAGTTCCAATACAATGTGGTATCCGGCCACAGCAGCATCTCCATAGCCTCGGGCAGTGATTTTGTACCACCTTGGCTGTATACCCGCTGATCCGGATCGATCGTGTTCATTTTGTAGTAAATACCGAAACTGGAAGCTTTCTCGATGATATCTATCAGGGCTCTCTTACTTATCCAGCCCTTTGGCACACGGATACTATAGGAACCCAGAGACATACGAACATGCCGGGAGATATTTTGCGCCTGCGCAGGTGCAGGGGCCATCGATAAGATCATGCAAAAAAAACCAAAGCCGATTATAAGCCGAATAGCCATCACTCTCATACATTGAGGTTTAGTATGTGACACAGTACTAATTGATCATGCCGCTACACGAAGTAGGCATCAGACAAGGGATAAAAGGCAGGTCGTTGCTTGGATCAGGTTCAATTTGATAAGGGAAGGCTTAATGGCTTATAATACTTGTTATAGATGAGCTTTTATTCTTTAAAAAATACATAAATTTTTTTTCCGTCGACGTCGAAATGAAAACCGATATCCGGGGACTCGCATTCCTTCAACAATATACGCAGCGGTATATCCTTTACCAGGTGCCCGCCGCCAAGCAGACCGGGCCGCACGGTATCTACATTTTTTTCAAAAGCGAATCCTTTCAATCCATACCACTGTACCACCTGCTCCATCACCTGTTTTATATTTTGGTCCGTGAAAGTAAAACACGAATCGAGCCACCCGGTTCTCACCGGCGCCGCGGATGCAGCGATTACGGGAATGTCGACGGGCAAAAGCGACATTCTCCCTTCTTCGCCGGGTCTTAATATCCTGGAATATCCGCCGCTGTTGACCCTTACCTTTCCTGTCTCCAGGGCGACAAAACTCACCGAGTCCTGCGAGCGGTCGCGAACATCAAACCTTGTGCCTAACACCGTCACCCCTCCTTTCAGGGTGGATATGAACACAGGCGATTTGGGATCAGCAGCCATTTCGCACCAAGCCTCTCCATGCAAGGCAAAAGCCCTCTCTTTTCGGCTGCCGTCTATATTCATACGCCAGGCAAGCGAAGAACCCGGCGCCAGCTTTATGCGCGAACTATCAGGCCAGGTGAGGGTCCAGCTCTGTCCGTAAGGAATAAGAACAATAGGACAGCCGGCGGGAGGCGGGTCTTTTAGCTGGAAAAGAAAGAGCTTTCGGTTGCCGGTCCTGGTTACCCCCCATCCTTCCTGGCGTAGAGTGCTTCCGATGGGTATCTCTTCGAGCCGGACGATATTGCCATTCTTCCATAACAGGCTAGGTTTCTCGGGGACTTTCAGCATATCTTCCGGTCTGACGGATGGATCAAAGTCAGCCAGCGGAGGCGGCAATGGCAGCTCGTTTTTTACGAGCATATACGATATACCCCCAGCCACCAGCAAGAGGGCCACAGCTACACCTATCCGTTGCCATACATTGATCACACGTGTGGAAGAAGGCGGCGTCACCGGCGCCTGCTCTTTACGGAGTTGTTCAAATTTCCGGCGGATGGCTTCATCGTCCCTTCGCAGCTCGATCTCTATCTCTGACAGGATCTCCCCAGATTGTATATCTTCTTTCATCCATGACTGGTGGTCCGGGGATTCCCGGGGCCAGGTGTCAAATTCCTCGTTCTCCATGGTAGACAGTCTGTGGCGCAATTGTTCTATTAACGATTGCCAGTTATGTGGTAGTTCAGCCATACTTGTTTTGATTTGTTTTTCCCTAACAGGCCAAAACCTCCGTTATTAATTACGATGGTTTCTTCCGAAATTCCGGCGCTAAACAGATTTTTTTAAAAAATTTTGATAAGGGTGATAAAAATGATAAGGTTAGGCAGGGAAAATCCCTCCTCCTGAAGGATGATCCACAACATATTCTTTGCTTTGTTCAGACGGTCGTAAATAGTCCCAAGAGGTATCTTTAGCCAGATGGCGATCTCGGCAGGCTTCATATCCTCCTTGTAATGCATCTCCAACACCTGCTTGTAAATTGGATCGAGCTTGTTTATTCCTATATCGATGATCCCCAGTATAGCCGCCGCAGCCATTGACTTTACCCAGCTGCTAAAGCGTTCTCCGTCAAGATGATGTTCTACCTCGCTCACGTCCAGGCTTACCCTTGCGGGGTCATTCTTTTTCAAAATATCCATACACCTTTGCCAGGCGTATAAATAGACGGAATTCCGGAAATGCGTGGGGGTTTCGAATTTCTTCCTGTTCATCCAGATCAGCATCATTGTCTCTGCGGCAGCATCCTCGACATCCGATTCATTAGTGAGGAATAGCCGGCAGTACCGGTAAATACGAGGTACCCAAGCATAATATATCTCATCGAAAGTACGGATATCACCTGCCCACAAAAGCTCGAGAGTTTGAAGATCCATTCACTAGATTTTGTTATGTTAAATACGACCGGACTAATAAAAATTCCGGCTTTACCCAGAAAATGGGTAAATAATTGTAGGCGGGATCAGATAGTTTGGGAAAAACTTACCATGTATAGAAACAACAACCCCTTCCGTTAGTACTACCGGAAGGGGAAAAATTTATTATCCATTCGGGAATTATTGCCCGCCCATCAACACCTTCTCTTTGACCTTCGTCGTCAGGGCATCATACGTCTCTTTGTAGGCCGCATTACCTGGTTCCTTGTCCATCGCATGCTTCATCCAGGTCACGGCAGTCTTCCAGTCATTCGGGTCCTGGCTGTATTGCAATACCATCTTAGCATTCTTGTTCATGAGCTTGAGGTTATCTTTATCCTCGTACATCTCCGTAAAATGGACCAATGCCTTGGAAAAGACAGGCCAGTCCTTTCCATAATAGTAATATATCCTGGCTTTCGTCACAGTCCTGTCTACATAGCTGTCGCCGTATTTTGCCTTTACATCCGCTGCCAGGGCATCCCAGTCGGGTGTCGTGGCGCTATTGCTTACCAGGGGCATGATCATACCCGCGAGGATGAGACTGTCATTACGGCGGACCTCATTGGATTGCGCTGACACAAGAGTGGTAAAGGCGAGAATGATCAGGATGAGGAACAATATCTTCTTCATGGATCTTTTGCTCATAGAAACACCTGAAGGAGGTGTTAGTAGGGTTGGAGAGCCTGCTCTTATTTAGCCTCCGTCCTATCGATCAGGGCCTGGTAATCCGCCTGCCTTTTTTTCGCGCCCTCCTCCTGTTCTTTATGACCCTGTATACCGGCCTGTATTTGATCTTGTATTTTATTTATAGCCTCTTCCAGGCTTTTTTTATCATCGTCCGACGGGCTGTCCCCCAGGATCCTGTTGGGATTCGACTTTGCATCGGACAGCTGGCTCAGTGCCTTTTCAAAATGTTCCCTCAACCCCGCACGGGCGTTGTAAAGCCTGCCGAAAGCCTCTACCGCATCTTTCATCTTGTCATTCATGTCCTTTATCTTGCCGTTGATCTCATCGATCGCCTTTTTCCTTTTATCGATCTCGGCATCGAAGCAGCTAGTGCTGAACTCCGTATATCTCTTTGAAAAGTCCGCGATATCTTTTTTGATGCTTTCGATCTCGTCATTCCTCTTTTTTATATCCTTCAGAAAATTGTTCTTTTGGCTTTCAAAGGTCTCGTAGTTGAATGCAGCCGCTTCGTCCTTTCTACGCTGCACATCGTCAGCGATGGAAGCCGCCTCCTGACGGAGGTCGGAGAAAGGTATCAGGTTCACGCCTTCGCTGCTGGCAGCAGTCTTGAAGTCATTTAGGTTTTGGCCGAATGACAGGATGGGCGCCGCAATGATCAATAAATAGAGTAAGATGTTCTTCATAGGATAAAACTAATCATAGCCCGGCGAGGTGAAACAGCGGTTTACCCACCGGCAGACGCGACCTTATTTCCGGCGACATTCCAAGGCAACGACCTTTTCAAAAAGATCGTTTTGTATGTACCAACAACCACGCCATGAAATACGAAGTATTCACGAACACCATTGAAAAGACGAATAACCCCGTGAGTAAAAAATTATTCATCTCTCTTTTGTTTCTGATAGCCTTCGCGGCATGTAGAAGGGGCCAGCCAGCTATGCCTACCCCGCCGGGCAATAAAATTTTCGGCAAGTGGACGATCGTCACAGTTACCGTTATTCCACGCGATTCAACGGGAAAAGCGATAAATGATAGTACAGTCTACCCGGAACCATCCTATTATTACTTCCAGTTCAATACCGACCTCACCTGGCTGGAAAGCCTGACACCCGACCTCAGCCCCGCCGGCGAGAGCGGCACCTATACACTGCAGGCTGATACCGGTTTTACCCTGATCAATAAGAATCTCCCCGCCCAGCCAGAGCCATGCAAGATCGTCTCCCTGATGGATACATCGTTAGTATTCAGCCACCAGCGCACTACATTGTTCAACGGGATAACGCCCGGTTTCCTGGAGTATGTTTTTCAGTTAAAAAAGTAAATCAACACTTCCATTTTCAATGTGCAAGCGCCAACCGGGCATACCGCTCGGATAGCAGAGTAGTATATTGCTGCTGCAACGCTTCGGTTAAAAAAGATGTTGAGATCATGTCTTTTGCGAGATTTTCGTATTTGGCGAGACGGTTAAACACATTGTCTATCTGTCGATCCGTAAGGCCCAGTCCTTTTCCGAAAGTAGTGAACCGGGCGCGGTCCAGCTTTCTTTTCCGGCCATCGATCGGCAGCGCCAGCTCTTCATCGTCTGCCGGGTTAACGATAGCTACATTGATCAGATCGTAAGCGGGCGCCATATCCCATGTTCCGTCGGACTGCAGAAGCATCGAAAAGTTCTTGAGATGCATGTCGTTGTTGCCTGTCAGAAAGCTAAAGACCGTCAGCTCGAACAGGTACGTGAGATCCAGCAGCGTGTTTTCAGCGTAAGTGGCGATCGCTTTCCCTACCCGCTCCATGGAGCTTTTGTATTTATCGACTGCTTCCAGCACCTGGAAGAGATCGAGCATGTGAATCTTCCCACCGTCGGAGGTACGGTCGATCCGTCGGGTGATATAAGACAGCTCGCCCGATGATAACCGGATCAGGCTCGATGGGACCACCCGTAACCCGAACGCTGCTGCCATCCGCATCGTCAGGTGTTCGTTGGCGGGCATTTCCGGGTAATCCGGATTGGGCGGCTTTAAGATGTAGTTGCCGCCAAGGGCCCCTACGACGGTCAATCGCTTATGCTGCCCCGGCGCTAGCGTCTCTTTTACCAGGGAAAGGGACAGTTTGGGTTGCACGCCTGGTACCGCTATGCTCCGCGCCACCACCTGGGCGGCCAGCTCCGCCATTTGGTCAAAGGAATAATCAAGCACCGGCGGCTCCGGTGTTCCGAAGAAATCCTTACTGCAAAGAGGGTGAAAATCGATCTCACCCGCCTGGAGGTCCTGGTAACAATATAGACAACGGTTAGACATGGTGCGGTTGAATAGGAATGACGCTCACGGCGCCAATACAGTTCTGACAACAGGCGAGTAGCAGCCCCATGCGATCGTTCGGGTTTAATTTCCAGTTCTTCGACGCAATGTCGAGTAGCCATCCTTCCGGGATGAGCCCTTCGAAGAAGGCGAACAGGCGTTTATCGGTGTAAGGCTGCTCCCGGACAGGCATAGTGAAGGTCAGAAATTGCCCGGGATGCTGCCGCACATAGTCCGCTGCATATTGAAAGATATACTCGCCTTCGTCAGTCTCTGTCAAATGACCGGCCAGCTCGTCTTTATATTTGATCTTCGCTTGTCTCATCGGTTATAACTTGTTTTATACGTATCGGCACCAGAGTGTGACCGAACATCTTCAATACCTGGTTTACTTTTTCGAGTTGCAGATCCAGCTTTCCCTGTTCTATCTTGCGGATAACGGTCAAAGCAACACCAGCCTTCTCCGCAAATGCCTGTTGCGTGAGACCCGCTTCCCTGCGTTTAGCCTTTACAAATGCCTGTAGCGATTGCATAGTATATGCTTTTCCATATAATTCACTCTAAATATACAAAATTATATGTAATTAAATATAAAATAATAAAAAAGAATAGAATTATATGCAAAAACATATAGATCGCTAGAGTGCAAATCAAAGTCTTATCTTCTCAATATCTTGAGTAATTTTACTCACTATCTTGAGTAATTCGTTACTCCTGTTCGAAAGATCTCATTTACAGCAATTTATAAAAGAGTTAAAGAGCCTCGAAAGTTCATTCAGGTTCTATTGGGGCCACGTCAGGTGGCAAAACGACCTTGATCTCACAATTGCTCGAAAGGACCACCTAATCATTTTGTCTCTGCAGATGCCGTCCCTGCTTCTAATCCACCTGGCTGGAACAGCAATGGACGACTGCACGCTGATTGAAACAAGCATCTCGAGAGATATCCTTATGCTGACCAGGATTGACAAGCCCGCTTTGATGAAACGTCTTTTTGAGCTGGGATGCAGTTATTCAGGTCAGATCCTGTCTTATAATAAAATGATCGGGCAATTACACGATGCCGGAAATACTACCACCTTATCCCATTACCTGGACCTGTTGAATACTGCCGGTCTATTCACTCATCTTACAATTGAACGATGCCTCTTCTTCTTTCCAGGAAAGCATAAGATGTAAGGTTTTATCGACCGCTGCGCAGGGGTCCCATACTTGCGGTCTCATCATGGTTTCGATGGATACAGTCTCCGCTGTGGTCCGCATGCATCTGCTGTCCGGCGCGCCTGACTATCTTAAAATAAGCTTCACCGCTAAGCTCGACCTTGCGTTCCCTTACGTCGAAGCTGACAGGGTACCTGAGCCTGGAAGTATTGTTCAGCCATACTTTGGTGCCGTCAGACAGGACCATTGAATATTGGCCGCCACGGGACGTAGTTACCACATTGAAGCCTGCAAATGCCCGTCTGATCTTCGTAGTGCTGTAGATGATGGTGGAACGGACGCACATGCAGTTGAGTAGGAACACTCAAATAGCGCGATAGTACTATTCAAAAAAATATATTTTTATATCACCATGATAATCTACCGATATTTTTATCTTTATTAATGCTCTTAGAAAAATCCAAAACAACCGCCTCTGCCCGGAAAAATCCCGATGGCACCGCCTTTGAAAAAGAGGTCTTAAAAATTCTCGAACTCCTGAGATACACAGTCCAGCGAAATGTACATATAAATGGATGCCAGATTGATATTTACGCCAAGTATACGACCGGTGTAATAACACTACGACTAATGGTGGAATGTAAAGACTATGGAGAAGGTCGTAATGTCGGAATCGATGAAATAAAGCTTTTCATCGGCGCAATTACCACAGCCAGAAATGAAGGCATTGTAGATAAAGGACTCTTGGTTACTACACAAGGATTTACGGCGCAGGCCAAAACACTGGCTAAAAAAGCAGGCATCGACCTGACGACATACGCGGAACTATCGACACAACTGGTGAACTTTGATCCCTATATAGATCAGGTCATCGCTAGTTTTGAAAATAGTCCCGTTTCGAAATACTACATAGATCTCAGTGGAACAGAAACGGAAGAATATGAGGAGAATGCAAATATAACCCTATATAGGCCTATAGATGATTACATCAATAATTGTCTGTTTAAAAACCATCAAAAAAAATTGGCCTTGCTAGGTAACTTCGGCACCGGCAAATCCACCCTATGCCGGCAATATGCCTGCGCCCTGGCCAAAAGATACAGGGAAGATAAGACTGCGCGTATTCCAATCATTATAAGTCTTAAGGACTATGATGCACGCTTTGACATTCAAACGCTGATTCTCAATACCTTGTTAACAAATTATGGAGTAGATATAACTCTCGGTATCAGCCTCGCATTACAACGACTGGGCCGGTTAATCCTGATCTTTGATGGATTTGACGAGATGGATGCAAGAGCAACACTCAACACTATCCGTGAAAACCTCCGGGAATTGAATAAGATTCTGGAAATAAAGGAAAATAAATTCATACTCACCTGCCGTACACATTTCTTTCGAAACAAGGTACAGACTGAAATATTGGCGGACTTCGATATTCTTTACATTCCCGAATGGGGTGAGAAGGAGTTGGAAGAATACCTTCAAAAGAAATTTGGTAACGAATGGGAAAAAGCTCTTCAGCAGATAAGTGGAACACACAACCTTCCAGAGCTTGTCCGCACTCCTTTATTTATGGAAATGGTCACAGAAACATTACCCAAATTAGGAGACGTTATCCGGCGGGTAGAGCTTTACCAGGTGTATACCAATAAATGGATCAAAGATCAGTCCAATCGAAAAGGGGCTCGTCTGTCCTGGCAACAGCGTAAGAATTTTACACAGGAATTGGCGCTCAATTTGTATAGGGAAGGCCGACAGTCCTGCCACTATAAAGAGTTGCAGAACGTATTACGTCAATATTTTTCAAAATCCCGGTCAGAGGATGATCATGATCTTGAAATAGACGATGCCGCACAGATGGACTATCTACGCAATGATGTTCAAACCTGCACCTTTTTGGTACGGGATACCCACGGCAACTATTCATTCAAGCATAAGTCCTTTATGGAGTTCTTTGTTGCAACTGCAATTGCCGAAGACGTTCAGAAAGGGAACAATACTTACTTACGAGGCTCTGTTCTGCCCGTTGAAATAAGAGATTTTTTAATTGATAGTCTTAAGGAGGCGCCACCCACACATTTGTTGTTGACCTGGTTGAAGAACGATGAAGAACCTATCCTGAGGGACAACCTTTTATCATTGGTTTCTCTTTTAGGCATTAAGCCGGAAACTAAAGCTGATGTGCAGCACTCAATGCTTTCCCACGACACAAAAATGATCGTATCCTTCATGCAAGGAGACCAACAGGCATTCAATCAGATATACAGTAACCATTATCGACAGATCCATCATTATATCATGTCATTAATAAAAGATAAACGTAGTACTCAGGATTTGGTAGCTGATGTTTTCCTTCAGTTATGGAAGCGACGTGATAGAATGGAAAGCATACAACATTTGGAAGGCTATCTTTATATTCTTGCCCGTAATAGAGCCATCGATCATCTTAGAAAAAACGAAAAAATAAATAGGCTTATCGAATTTGATAATTTGATTTCTAAGCCTTATGAGGAGATTGATCAAGAAATGATTCGTAAGGAAATACTTGAAGCCATATCAAATGCAATGAAGAAACTTCCATTGAAAGATCAACAATTATTGGATTTATATTTTACTCAAAACAAGACGAAAAAAGAGATTGCGAAAATACTTGACATTCCCATTTCTATCGTTTACGATCGCTTTAATGGTTTGATGAAAAAGCTTCGAAATATATTAGGTTCGTCAGGCTTTTCCTTACAATAACAATTCCGTCTGGGTCTGCTCCAGAATACTACCTATCGGCGCGATACTTAGCACTAAGTCGATCATTTACCATACTTACCGCATGGATGAGCCAAATAATTCCCCCAATCGGCTCAAAATTTACTCAGAAAATGAACTAAATTTACCCACGCAATGGGTAAATTTTACCCACCCACTGGTTAAATTTTACCCACAAATTTATACTAAATAATTATGTATCAAAGATATATAGAAAAATCGATAAAGGAATCCTTAAAAGATACACCAGTAATTCTTATCAACGGCGCCCGCCAAACAGGCAAAAGCACCCTATGCCGCCAACTCGTGGAGGAAGGGAATTTCGACGGGCAGATCATGACAATGGACGATCCTACTACATTGATCGCCGCCCAGACCGACCCTTTAGGCTTCCTGGAAGGTTTAAGTCCTCATGCCATCATCGACGAGGTGCAACGGGCGCCCGAATTGTTTTTAAGTATCAAAAAGCTGGTCGACCAGAGTAGAAAGGAAAGACGGCTGATCCTCACGGGCTCGGCAGATGTCATGACATTGCCCCAGGTCGCTGACTCATTGGCCGGCCGGATCGAAATTCATCATCTATGGCCACTTTCGCAGACGGAAATATTAGGCAGGAGATCAAAATTCCTGCACACCTTGATGGCTCCTGATGGACGATTCCATTCCCACAAGCACGACTGGAAGGATATTATTGAGGCAATGCGGGCCGGAGGATACCCGGAAGCATTGCAACGTGAAACTGAAGGGCGAAAAGCAAAATGGTTTGAATCCTACATTGGCGCAGTTTTGCAAAAAGACATCAGAGACCTGTCCAATATCGAAGGTCTAACGCAGATGCCCAACATCCTTCAGCTCATAGGAACAAGAGTGGGTAGCACGGTAAACCTCTCGGACATTGCCCGGCTCTCAGGCGTAAAGAACACGACCCTGCAGAGATATATGGCGCTTTTAGAGCATGTTTTTCTGATCCTGAGGATCCCCGCCTGGACACCTAATATAGAAGGACAGTTCGTGAAATCACCCAAGATCTTTCTCAACGACACAGGCCTGCTTAGTCATTTGCGTGGCGAGAGTGTCGATAGCCTGATGGCAAACAGAACGACCGTAGGCGCTTTTCTGGAGAACTTCATCGTTATGGAGATCATAAAACAATTGAGCTGGTCGGACCTTTTCCTGAAACCCTATCATTTCAGCGTTCACAGCGGCGCGGAAGTTGACCTGGTTTTAGAAGATAGAAAAAAACAGCTCTATGGCATCGAGATAAAATCGACGGCGTCCGTGGGTCAAAATGATTTTAAAGGACTAAAACGCCTCGCTGAGATCGCGGGAAAAAAATTTCAAAGAGGTATCGTCCTGTATGGAGGCGAACATACGGTGAGTGGCTTTGGAGAAAATCTCCAGGCCGTACCTCTTTCTTCCGTCTGGTCGGAATAGATATTACCCCACCGGCAACCCAATACTCTCCCCATCCCAATAGGTCACCGCCAGTCTTTTCTCCCCCAGCAGTATGCCCACCCCCTTAAAGAATGTTTTCCCGCTGACGATCCACTCAAAAGAATAGTGCGTGATCTTCGACTCAACTTTCAATGTGCCCGACACCGGTCCTCCCTTTTCCTCGATCCACGAGACATAATATTCTCCTGCAATCGGATCTTTTTCGTCGTTCTTTTTCTTTCGGGCAATCTCATTCATGATCTTTTTACTTTCCGTATGGGTATTGGTCCAGACGCCATTGAGACATCCATCCCCGATGATATCGTACAGCACCATACCCCATAGCTGAGCCCCACCGCCTTTTTTATTTTTCATGACGAGTCAAATTTTCTTTAATGGTGTCATGCAGTCGCTTCGCTCGTGCCATGACGAGCCAATTTCTTTTGAGTTTTGGTGATCAAATATAACGCAGTCTACAGGGCCCTGAAAGCGTGAAAACACCTGAATTCGCCTGAGCCGCAGGAAAAAAGCATAGGGCTCATTTACTCTCATATTATAAGGATTAAGGATTATGGCAATCAGAACCTACTGGGAAACCTATAATTTTTAATAAGTGTCGTTAACAGATAATGATCAGCTCAAATACATCTATACCTTTAGTTCTTGCTCCTTCTGTTCCGACCTTCACTTTCTGCCGCCCGGCCCTTCAATTTTTAAACTTTTATTTTATGACATCCCGCATGTTTCGCCTTTGCATCCTTGCAACCGCATGGATCATCCTGGGCAGTGCTGCGCCCACCCATCCCAAAACCCCCGTCGTCCCCGCTGTCAAGGAAATCTCTTGCTACTGGTTCTGGGCAGATTCGGACTTCTATGTCGAGTACTGCAAAACCTCTGACGCCTGTACCGACTTCGGTAACTGGACCGGAAAGCTGGTCAATACCTCATCGGCCGGAGGCACACTGGTAGCCAATGGCTATCTCGTACCCACTCAACCACACTCCGGCTGGCCGCAGGTGCAGCTGTACTCCCACTGAGTCAATAGCCGTCGTTCTGACGCAGGTTTCCATTACGTTGTATGTCGACCAAAGGCAACGGATAAAGCTTTGCGTTAGCTGTCCATTTCGGCTTCTCCATGGAGAGCACGCTATCCGCTTGTCCCCATCGTATGAGGTCTGCCCACCGGTGACCCCACTCGGCAAAAAGCTCGACCCTGCGCTCCTGTATGACGGCCGCCAATATTGAGTCCTGTGAAACGCCAGCTGAAAGATCCGGAAGACCCGCGCGTGCCCGCACTACGTTCAGGTCCTGTATCGCACCCACCAGGTCGTTCTGCCGCACGCGCGCTTCCGCCCTTATGAGATATTGCTCTGCCAGCCGGAGCACCATGTTGTATTCCCGGTATGGCGGACCTGTCCTTGTTTTGTATTTCATGGGATAGTTGTATACAACGCTCCCGATGGTCTTGGCTCCTACCCACCGTAGTCGTCGCAGGTCGCCTGTTTCAAAACTGTTCAGCAACGTGGTAGTAAGGACATAGGAAGGCCTGGCCTGCGGATTGTCAGCCGGCAGATAGTAATAGCCCTCCGCGCTGTTCATGATATTGCTGACGGGCTGCAGCTGCCAAAGGGCTTCCCGGCTGCCTTTTAGAAAAACACTGTCCAGTGAGGACTCCAGCATGGCGCCGCTGCTGTCGATCACTGCCGTGGCCGCAGCTTCCGCTGCGGACCATGCGCCCATGTATAGGTTCACCCGGGCGAGAAGGGCCCGGGCAGCCCAGCGGTTGGGCCTCGTCCTTTCGGTGGCGCCCGTACCATTCCAGGCATAGGCCGTATCCAGCAGGCTGTCGGCGGCATGCAGATCTTTCATCACCTGTATGTATACGGTATCTGCACCGGTGCGACGCGCAATGGCATTCACGTCCGCGTTGGTGGTGGTGATCAGGGGCACTGCGCCCCACAGCACCACCATACGGCTGTACAACAATGCCCGGACGAACAATGCCTCTCCCATGATCTGCCGGCGTACGATGGCTGACACCTGTCTGTTGCCCACCAGGTTTTCCCAGAGCGTATTGGCGTTGTAAATGACATTATAGGCAGAGCCATACAATTGCGAGATATAGGTATTGCCGCTCTCCAACGCATCATCGCTAAACTCGACCACCGCAGGCATGGCTAATGTCGGTGTACATTCGTCGGCGGACATCGCAGGATAGATCGTGTTCCCTCCGTTGAGAAAGGATCCGGAGGAGGACATGGCGCGGCTGTACATCCCCGTAAGAGCTGCCGTGGCCGTTTCATCACCCGCAAACACCTTGCCCGTGCCCAGTAAATTGTCCGGGTCGGGCACCTGTACGAATTTGCGGCAACCGGCCAGCCACAGTGCCGCCGGCAGCAGGAACCATATGATAAGCTTTATCTTCATTTGAATGTCATTTTTAAACCCGCCTCTACCGTACGCAGCGGCGGCAGTGTTAAACCCTGTGTCTCCGGATCGGTGCCCTTGTACCGGGTAAAAGTGATAAGGTTCTGCGCCTGTACATACAGCCGCATACCGCCGCAATGAACCCTTCGTATCCATGGGCAATCGGGTTGCCACGACAAGGCGATGGTCTTTAGCCGTAAAAATGATGCATCCGTCATGATCGCATTGCTGCCGGTGTAATTACTTAATTGTCTGCCCGCCGCACTGCTCATGCTGGTGGTCAGCTGTTGGTAGACAGCCGTCTGACCCGGATGTGTCCACCGGTGGTCTTCAATGACAGTGGACTGGTTCGTCAGCAATCCCGGGCCTAACATGCCCGGCGGGTTCTTTGTATAAATCGACAGCTGATAGTCCATCCCTTTCTGCACACGTCCCTCCACGTGAACATCCAGCTGAAAACCTCCGATCCGCAGGCTGCTGTAGATGCCGCCATACCAGCGGGGATCGGGGTCGCCCGCCACCACCCTATCTGAATCATTGAGCTTACCGTCATGATGGGCATCCAGGAATCGATACACGCCAGTCCCTGTGTCCACACCCAAAAGCTTGTATACCTTAACCACGTTGATGGATTGCCCCAGTACCAGCGTGTTGGCATATGAGCTGGTACTTAGATTGGGGAAACCCACCAGCCTCGTCCTGGGTGCATTGGCATTGAGCCCCATCGACCATTTTACACGGCGTGTATTGATCAGCTCCGTTTGCAGCGTCAGCTCCCAACCCGATACTTTGAGGACCGCATCCGAATTGCGCAATTCCGAGCCAAACCCCGTCTGCAAAGGCAGGGAATAGGGTATCAGCTGGTTCGAGCACCGGTTGATATACCACGCCGCCTTGACATAGACGATACCCCGCCAAAAGCCCAGGTCCAGGGCTGTCTCCTGCTTGACCACCTTCTCCCAGGCCAGGTTGGGGTTGGCCAGGGTGGTAGGATAAAATCCCGTAATGCCCTGGTAGGGATTGGTGGTGGTTGCAGACCAGGCCGTTCTGTATTTGTAATCGCCGATGGCGTCGTTCCCCGTCACTCCGTAGCTGCCGCTGAGCTTGGCCAGGCTGAGCCATGGCATCCGGGTACGGAAGAAGTTTCCCTTGTTGAAGATCCATGCCATGCCGATGGCGCCAAAGTTGCCGAACTGGCGTCCCGGTCCAAATCTGCTGGACCCGTCCCTACGGGCCGTGAGATTGAGGATATAGGTATTGTTCCAGTTGAGGTGCGCTCGTCCAAAAACGGCGGAATACCGGTAGTCGGTTGCCTGTCCGTCGTCTGCGGTCGCGCCGGCAGCGGAAATGCTCCCCATCAGCGCATCGCTGGTATATCCCGTGGCGATCAGGGTGGAGATAGTATTGCGCTGCCACTGCCAGCTGGCGCCGGCGAGGAAGTTCATGGCCAGCCTGCCCAGTGTATCTCTTCTTTCTATCTGCGGTTCAAAGATCCAGCTGCGATAGTTGGAGGTAGCGGCATAGCTGCTGCCTGTAGGGTTAAAGGCAGGGTCCTGTGCCCGGATAGGTATGATACCGTTTTCCGTCACGTGTACGTTGTTGATGCCACCGTTGGCCAGCACCGACCAATGCCGCAGGGCCCATTGGGTCCTGGAAAGATCATAGTGTGCATGGACGTTCACCAGGATATTGCTGCTGTGCGCCTCGTAGGTTTCCAGCATGGCCGCATAGGGATTGACGATGCTGACGCCATCGGGTTCGAATTGGAGCCGGCCCATCGTATCATAGGCCGCCGGCGCATTGGGCGCGATAAATATCAGCGAGCTGAGATCGTTGATATATTGTTTGTTACAGTTCAGCCCCAGCATGCTGGTGACCTGCAGGTTCAGAAGACCATTCTTCGAGACATGGTCCAGGCTGGTGGTGGCCGTCCCCAATGTATTCGCCGGTTGTCCCGGAAAGACGTTCCTTTCCCGGAGATAGTGCAGGGATGCCCGGAGACCCGTGTATATGCCTGCGTGAACAAAGGCCGCGTCTGCCGTCATGAGAGGCGCCGTACCGCCTATCAGCAGCTTGGGATAGTTGGTGTACCGGGTAGTGTCCCAGGCGGCGATCTCCGGTGCGTGGACGATGTCCGCGCTGATGCCGTCGTTGCGGAAGGCTTCACGACGCATACGGATGTAGGCGTCTGTGGTGAGAAGCCGGGGGACCCTGGTGACGTTGCTGTATCCCACACCATATTGCAGTTGCCATCTGTCCTCTCCTGCCCTGGCCTTTTTGGTGGTGATAAGGATGACACCGTTGGCGCCCCGGGAGCCATAGATAGCCGTGGCGTCTGCATCCTTTAATAATTTGACGCTTTCGATATCCGCCGGGTTGATGACGATGGCCGGGCTCAGCGATCCCGCGGCATTTCCCACGGGCAGGTTGGAAAGGCTGATATTGTTGGGGGCGTAGGGTATCCCATTTACCAGGATCAGCGGGTCTGTGATGTTGGCGATGGAGCCCGGTCCCCGTACGATGAGCTTTACACCTGCACCATTGACGCCGCTGGTCTGTGTCACTGAAAGACCCGGCATCCAGCCTGAGAGCATCAGCAGCGGGTTGGAGACAGGCTGGATCTCGAAGTTGTGGGCTTTCATGGTGGCGATGTCTCCCGTGGATAAGACAGTAAATCCTTTATAATAATTCGTCACTTGTATCTCGCCCAGCTGCTCGGGCAGGGGTGGCAGGATCACCTGTGCGACGGCTGCGTCCGGTAAGGGATAGTGGAGGGTTTTTCTGCCGATGTGTGAGATCTCCACGCTGTCCCCTGCGCTTGTGATGGCAAGGATGATAACCCCGTCCTGGTGGGTATGGATGACTTTTCCCGGGCCTTTTAGCCGGACGTTTGCGCCGGCCAGTGGTTCGTGCTTTTCGTTGAGGATGTGCAGGGCGATGATCCTGTCCGTACCCGTTAGGTCCGGGTGGATAGTCTCATATTGATTGGACTCGCTGGGTTTGATAAAGATCATCGGGCCTTCCGGCGCCAGAAAGAGTCCGTGTGGAGACAACAGTTGGTTGAGAACCTCAAACGAAGCTTCGTGAGTATTCAAAGTGAATCTGATGTTGTGTTCCAACCCTGCAATATGCGTTTCACAATGGCATTGTTTTTCCAGTACGCGGCGCAGTTTTGCCGGCGTAAGGTCCCGTTCGCTGATGGTAAACAAGGTATGCGTGATATCATTTTGAGCTTTTGCAGCATGAGGCAGACCCCCATAGGCGATAACCAGGACCAGCATGGAACAACAACGCCAAAACGACGGGTTACGTCGGGCGATGGTTGTCATTAAAAGATTTTAAAGTAAAGTCGGAAAATTACCGGGCGCTCCGGTCTTTCACCGGAGGCCCAGGCAGCTTGGATCGCTAATAGGATCTACGCTCAATAGGTAAGATTTACTGCGCGTAAGTGTATGCGCTGAATGCTGATAAGGACAGGAGTTTGGTCTGGTTGTCTGTTCTGAAAAAAAGGTTTAATGGTAATGGGACCTGATTGGCAACCCCTACTTCTTGATCATCTTTTTACGATGATCGTGCTATCTTGGATATCAAAATGCAGCTCAGGCAGCTCCAACAGCTTTAGCAATCTCGGTAAGGAGATACTGTGCGCTATATTGCCCGAACCCAAAGATTTGATCCTGACGTCTTTTTCTATCCGGACCTTCAAACCGTGCCACTGTGCCAGTTGGCAGATGGCGGCGCGCAGGTCGAGGTCGTCGAAATTGAAATATCCATCTTTCCAGGATAAAGCCTTTTGTATGTTTACGTTTACAACTTTAATAGATCGGTCATCGCTGCTGACCTGGGCTTCCTGGCCCGGGTTCAGGGTCACGGTGTGCTGATCGCTATACACCCTGACCTTCCCTTGTTGAAGGATAATGGTTTGCAACGGCTCTCCGGCATAATTCCTAACGGCGAACTGTGTTCCCAGCACCGCTATCTTTTTGTCTCCCGTCAGCACATTGAAAGGGTGCTGCGGGTCCGGGTGTACATCGAAGAAAGCTTCGCCTGACAGCTCCACCACCCGGCTGCCGCCGGCAAACGTTACAGGGAATTTCAGGTAGGAACCTGCATTCACCACTGCCTGTGTGCCGTCCGGAAGCGTCAGTTCGTATTTGGTGCCGAAAGGCACGTGAAATACATTGTACTGCAGACCCGGTGTTGAAATATCTTTTCTATATAAGATATCCGATACACCTGCATATGATAGCAGGTCTGCCTGGTACACCAGCCGGCTGTTATCATCCATGGTTGCTACAACGTCACCCTGCATGGCCACCCCGCCTTTTTCCGTAGAGCCTACCTTTACCATTGATCCGTCTGCCAATGCCAGGCTGGCATTGAGGGATGACGCCGGCGTCACCGCAAAGAAAGGCTCGCTGATCACCGGCGCATTCCCCTCTTGTTTCGAAAGGCTCCATAGATATGCACAGGCGCCGGCAATGATGAACAATACAGCCGCCGCTGTAAGACGCCGATATCGGCGGATCATAGGAGTACGCCGCTGTAACAGCAGGTGTTGGTCTCTTAATGTTTCATATTTTTCCCATGTGGCTTCTTTACTCACCATGCGGCCCATCGCCAATGTCTCGACAATCACCTCTTCGCGCGTCTCTTCTTCCAGGAACCTGCGATTAGAGGGTGATGCATCCCGCCAGGACTCCAGCTCCCGCTGTTCTGCGATGCTTATGTCCTGACGCAACTGCCTGACTATCAAATGGGCTATATGGGCTTCACTAGCCATGCGGATCTTTAATGGTTTAATGGATGGTTTCTCATATGGATTCGCAATCGTCCTGTATATAAGTATAGACGCATGACTGTGTCCGGGCGGAAGAGAAAAACCATCTTTTTTTAAAATTTTTCGGTGAAGGATCTTAACAACCAGAGGATCAATATTATATGTAACCCTTTTTTTACAGCTACCGCGTATAGCTCTTCCGCGGCCTGCTGAACATAGGTCCTGACAGTCCTTTCGCTGACACCCAGCTGCGCCGCCACTTCTTTTGCCGGCATCTTCTCCAGCACACTGAGCCGGTAGGCCATACGCAAATGCGCCGGCAGCTTACCCACCTCAGCCCATAAGAAATAGGCCAGTTCTGCCTTAAGTACCTTGTAATCAGCTTCGTTCTCCTGTGCCGTCTCTTCTGACCTTGCCAGCCAGGGAGGCCTGACCGCCCATAGCTTTTTCCGCCGCTGGTACTTCAGCAGCATATCCTGGCATTTATTCCTTACAACGTCATGAAGAAAGCCTTCCACATGGCTGATGCTCTCCATCCTTTCCCGGTGCTCGTACAGCTTCGAAAAAGCATGGGCGACAGCATCTTCCACATCCTCGTTGTGGTTAACCAGGTGCTTGGCCATGGCGGTCAGCCGCTCATGAAGATGATCCATTACAACCTTGAAAGCTTGATTTTCCCCGTCGCGGATCCTTGCGATCAGAAGAGGGTCTAAATACTCCTGCTCCATGTGTTAATGTACAGTTCTGGTTACGAATGTAGATATCGGGACAAGGTTATGCAAGTAACAGGAGATTGACGGGACTACGATGATGTGTAAATGTAATAAAAATGTCCGGAAAATGGGTCTCCCGGAAAATATAACCCATTTTCCGGAAACATCTAATAATGGGCCTTCGGCCAACGAACCTTTGGTTCGTTCTGAAACGCTCCCGGTGCGACTATATTTTTCGTAGTGGCGACCATCCGGAGAGGGGAACTTTGTGGAAATACCTTGTCCATGGCGCAGCGGCCTACCTTATTGAGGTTTGTCATATACTACGGGTTCCTGGCCGTATGCGCCCTGGGCTTTGGTTTTTCCTGCTGCGGATTCCTGTTGTACAGGCTGCTGGTAAAACCGCTGGTATTTTTGATGATGTTATTGGCTATCCTGCCTTTAGTGCTTTTCCGCCAGCTCCATGCATTGGCTGCAGAAAAGAATAAAGAGAATGATATTCCTGTCGGAAAAGCGTAGACGAAGAAATTGTAAGGCTTTACCCTTATGCTCCTTCACCGTATGAATGGAAATATTCATATGCGTGGCGATCTCGTCGTTCTTCATGCCTTCCAGGTAAGCCAGCTTGAACACCTGGCGGCGTTTCTCCGGAAGCTTTTCTATCTCGCTGTAGATCTCCTGCATCAGCTCCGCCCGGATCATCTGGTTCAACACCAGCTCCTGTCCCTTTTCTTCTTCCAGGTATAACAGCTCCTTACGGGAAGACTCTCTCACCTGGAGATGCCGGAGGAAGTTCAGACAGGCATTACGGGTAGTAATATACAGGAATGCCTTTATGTTCTGCGGCGTAGCAAAATCTTCATGCTTCTGCCACAGCTTCACATAAGTGTCTTTCACAATGTCTTCGGCATCCTGCTGATTGCCTACCAGCTGGGACGCGAAATAGCACAGCGGGCGATAATGCAATTGAAAGAAAGAAGTGAATGCATGTGGATCACCCTGTTGAAATTCAGTGATGATATCCGGATTAAGTTCAGGATGGTCCATGTGTAATCTCTTTTTTAGGACGTTTATGAGAATTGTTTAAATAGAATATGACTTGCTAATAGGAGTGGCGAGGTTCGCGCTTTATAGATCATCATATCAGGAACACAGGATCTGAACGTAGGTGTGGCAGCGCTAAACTACCTAAATATTACTGAAATCGCAAAAAAAATGTCCGCCGTGGTCAGTTAAAACAAGCCCCCAGCCAGCCTTCCGGAAAGGGGGTTTAGGGTTTGGGGCACGCGCTAATAATTTGCGACTGTAAATACTTTCAATGTGATGCTCGGATCCCCCGCGATAACGACCGTGTTGTTGCGGAACCTGGGGTACGACCAGTTATATGTAGTCAGAAGATCTCCCGTCGCCTGATCCCTGATATCAAAACTATAGCTATCACCTACAGCCAATGTAGCAGCGTATTTCATAAAATCGGTGATCTGCCGGTAGCCTAATGTTGCAATCGGCGTAAGTGTGGAATCAGACGATAGGTTGATGGTGATCGCCTTTCCGCCTACCGAAAGATTAATAAAACGCACGCCGGCAGAGCTGTCGGCATAATACGGTATGTTATCCTGCACCAGCATCGTGTCCGCATGTGCCGTATCACCTGAAAGGAAAAAAGTATATATGCTACCCGATTGCAGGCTCATGCTGCCGTTGAAGATCTTGAACGTGGTGTCAGTGAAAGGTACCACCAACAGTGGGGTCGTGCCTGCCACCTGTGAATACAGCTGTGATTTACCATAGTTCACCTTCACCATGGTGCTGCCGCTCGATGGTCCTTTGTAATATCTCCCGGCAGTATCGCTGCCGAACTTCGGCACAATAGCATTGCCGCCAAACATGGCATGTACGACGGTGATAGAGGCGGGAGCGGGAACATATTTTGCTTTCTGACAGGCGAAGCCTATGGCCAGCGATAACGCTGCAATCGCGAAGATTAGTCGGGAGGTTCTCATGAAAAGTTAGTTATATTATTGGGGGTTAAGTTTAGGGCATTCGGCGACAATAGGATAGGCTATCCATTATTTCTTCATATGCGAGCAGTATCGGCGGCTAATAGCAGGTTTCTGCAGAGAAGGTTTAATGATCAGGCGGGTCTCCCTTTTAGAAACACTGTAGCCCGGGAAAAGAACTATTCCGGGTAGAGAAAAACATATAGAATGCTGCGGGGGGATTGCAGGGGGAGGGACCGCGAAGAAACGGGGCGCCAAAAGAGAGCGCAGCTTTGTTGGCACCAAAGAAAAAGGCGGGTGCCAATAAATGGCCCCGCCTGCGTTATGGCTATTCTAACTTCAGGTACTTTTTTGTCCGCCTTCCAGCGGTGTTCATCTACTTTTTCTGCCAGTTCCTCAGCTCCATCTCCACCCGTCTGTTTTGCGCCATGCCCTCCGGCGTATCATTGGACGCAATCGGCCGGTGAGATCCATAGGCATGGGTCTCGAGCCTATCTTCCGCAATACCCTGCTGTACCATATATTCTTTTACCGACTTCGCCCTTCTCAGAGACAATGCCGCATTTCGCTGGTCGGTACCTTCATTGTCCGTATGACCCTGTATCACCAGCCGCAACGTAGTATCCTCCTTCAGGATGGTCACGACACGGTCCAGCTCCGTCAGACAGATCGGCTCGATGTTGGACTTGGCACGTTTAAAGAATATCCGGTCCCCGGCCTTGTTGACCTTCATGATCAGGTCGGCTCGTATGGGCGGGCAGCCGTGGTTGGCTAACGAACCTTTTACCAGCGGGCATTTATCCTCATCGTCATTTACACTGTCCCCATCGCTGTCAGGCGCAGGGCAGCCATCGAAGTTGGGCGAGCCCTTCACACCCGGACATTTATCCTTGTTGTTAGGTACTCCATCCCCGTCATCATCCGGGCAGCCGCGTAATTCTATCGGACCCGCGCTATCCGGGCAGGGATCCTTGTCATCCACTACCCCATCACTGTCACGGTCATGCGTGATAATGATCTTCTTATACATCGTATCCGCCTTGTTATCTTTCTTATTCTTCTTTTCTTCATTTTTGTCCTTACCATGCTGGAAGATGGGGATGGTAAGACCTATGTGCACATCCGCATGCTGTATCCTGTTCTTAAACAAGCTGCTCAGCACCGAGCCGCTGCCTATGAACAAAGGCCCTATCCGCGCACCGGCGCCCCAGGCAATTTGTTTTTGTACATTATACGATACAGGAGAATAGATGCTAAACCATTTTTTCTCCAGCCGGGGGGTTACCGTGAACGTAGTGATATAGTTCGGCGTCACCTGGTTCGTATTGGCTACCGTATTGAATAACACATCTGCATTGATATAAAGCCGTTTGTAGATGTTGTAATCGCCATTCAGGTGTAAGGCCGTGGGGAGCCTGGCATTGATCTTTTCGACACCGCTCTTGGAGGTGACGAGACCCGCGGTCTGCAGACGGGTGAAATAGTCGTTAAAGGTTTCTCCATCTTTCTTCTGAAGCTCTTGCGCATTGTGACCGTCGGCCGTCAGTGTGTATATTTTACCGTTAGGCGAGTTATTAAAATTCACCGCGCCAAGATCCGTGAGGGAGAGACCCAATCGTAATTTATATCCAAAAGGGTCCGGTCGCCATTCATACACCAGCCCCACGTCCGCGCCCCATCCCTTTCCATTATTTTTGGTGAGGGCATCCTGGAGATTGGCGCCATTACCCAGGTCGTCCATATTCGCCGAATAACGGGCATTGACCTCTGCCTGCAGTTTAAAGATGGTGTTGGCAGGGTCGAGATTGACCGTCATCTGTCCCGTGGACAGGCTGCCATAGGCGATACCCGAAATATATTTACCCGTGATACCTGCTTTCAGGAGCATATGGTCCTTTTGCATAAGTATCCTGCCGAAAGAAAGCCCCACTTCCGCAAAGGACATGCTTTTCACCTGCAGGCTCCGGTTGATAAGGTCGGTGTTATAATAATTCGGATCTGCCGTACCCATCAGCCTGAACAGCGGATCGCTAAGGTTGAAGATGTTGCCGACGGTGCGGACGCGGGTGATGATGCCGATCGCGTCTTTCCGGTCGATGTTGAACATGGCCGAAGGGCCGAGGATGTCCGTGTTGAGATAGACGTATTTGTATTCTTTATTGGTAGCCTTATAATAGCCATTGCCTTCGGACAGGTCGGAAAACTTCAGCTTGAACAGGTTTTTCCTATCCAGCTCGTAGGCGTTATTCCCGGCAAGTGCACTGGCGGAAATGATATTTACATTGACCTTGTATTTGCTGCCGGCCAGCATGCCGGGGTTGAGGATGACACTATTGATGCCGGAGTAATTGTCGTAGCCGTAGCCGATGAAGGATTGGGCGCCGGCCCCATGGCCCACGGCCAGGATTGCCAGGAGAAGTACTGTTACTTTCCATTGACGCACAATGGCATAGAGCTTCTCAACAGCTGAGGGTGTGGCCGGGTTTTTCATACTGACGGGTCTTGGTTTTTGTATAGGATGGGGAACCCCGCAGGGTCCCCTGAATTCTATAAAACGGAAAAGTTCCCGTTCTATTGTTATCGGGATCGGGGAATTACGTAGTAAGGTTACAGGCTGTCCACCTAAATATTCCCGGTCACTAGGACCTCCAGGTTTTTTTCTTGTCTTATTGTTATCCCTTCTGACCACATTCGCAGACCTCGCTTATCTCCGGAATATCCCTCAGGCATCAAAACCTCTGATCTACTCTTTCGGCTAATACAATCAAAGACCATGGATTGGCCTTATCGGTAAGGCTTATCCAACCCGGGCCCCATTGCGAGCCCTTAACCGTATTTGCATTATGACTAAGCATTTACTTCCTTGCCATTCATCTACAAGATGCAATTCCCCGCCTGGCGGCCCCATGCAATCCCGGTGATTATCTTTTGCTTTATTAAACAACCCTAACCAAATACTAGATCATGAAATATCTAACATATATTACCATAACGGCTGTATTTGCCATAGCTATCTTCTTTAGCTGTAAGCGCGATACTATAAGCAACGGAAGCTCAGTCCCCAGAGCGGCAACAAAGAAACCATTGAGCGCTCCTACCCTTACCTGCGGAACTTCCACCGCCGCGTCGATCAATATCCAGGTATGTGCCGGCGCTTCCGGCGCTCCCGCGGGTGTCTCGATCCAATGGATGGAAAAGTCGGAATACGTTGCCTACGGTTGGCCGGCGAATTCCGACAGCCCCGGCACTGCTTCCAGCTTCTGCAAAGCCTCATTTTCAGGTGTGCCGGGCTGTTCGAATTACAAGCTTGCCCCTAATGCCTGCATTACTGTAAATCTGGGGGAAAACTTGTTTGATGATTGCGGAGCGTCAAGCAGCTGCACCGGGCAGCTCGTTTGTGGCTCTGATTATGTTTTCCGCGCATTTGCCCATAATGATCCTGTTTCCGGATCGGGGAAAAGCGCCTTTTCATCCACATTGACCTGCTCCACACAACCTTGCACCCAGTTAGGTTGCACTTTTACCCAGGGATACTGGAAAACACACGGTCCTGTAGGATGTGCCGCCGGCAATAACACCGACACATGGCCGGTAAACAGTTTACAGTTGGGCACCGTAACCTACACGGATCTGCAGCTTTGCAGCATTTTGAACACGCCGGCCGGAGGCAATGGATTGCTTGCCTTAGCCCATCAGCTGGTAGCAGCAAAATTAAATATTGCCAACGGTGCAGATGGCTCGTCAATAGCACAGTCCATAGCTGATGCCGATGCGTTGATCGGCGGTCTGGTTATTCCGCCTGTCGGCAGCGGAAGTCTGTCCACCGCCGTAACAAGTACGCTGGTCACAGCCCTCACCAACTACAACGAAGGACTCACCGGTCCCGGACATTGCAGCCAATAATAAAAAAGGGGTGTCAAAAGCAATTGGCACCCTTTTTCTCCACTCCCATTGCGAGCGATAAATTCAATACCCGATAAACCGCGTATTCGGCATGTGTCCTCCAAACTTCGGACAAGGAATGGGGCCTTTTGCCCTTCTACGGCTGTTTAAAAAATCCTTATACGTCACTGTCACTTCTACCCCACCCCTATAATGAGAAGCTCCCACCAGCTTGCTTACGTTGACATCATAGCTGGCGCTGACCATCAGCCTCGACACCTCCAGCTGTACGACAGGTATGACCGCATCATTCCACCGATACAACATTCCGATAGTAACGCCCTTAGGAGTATCCTCATCCTCACCCCAAAGATCCCTGGTGAACATCATCCCAATTTGCAGCGTGCTGATACCCGCCGGCCTGAAACTATAGTCGAACTGTCTGAAATAATCTCCATACACGATGAATTGATCAGTCTCGCTCGTCCTGGCCGCCATGCCGAAATTAAAAGCCGCCTTTCTGTTCAGGATGATCGCATTGTCTTTGAAGAATCCGACTTTCGGCCTGGTAAGATGAAAAACACCGGCTCCCACATAATAATCGACCGTACCTTCAACCGATCCATTATAGCTGATACCCATGGACAGGTCCGGATAGTTGACGCTGGTATTATCGAATACCTGCCCCGTTACAGGAAGAATGGAAAAGGCGCCATTGCTGCCAGCTATGAATTGATCATTGAATTCCAGTTTTGTCGGATCGAACCTTTGCTGCATCAATCCCCCCATCACCCCGAACGACAGGTACGAAGTATTCTCGCGGCTGAGCGGAAGACTGTAATTCACCGCCGGAAGGATTTGCAACGTGCTGAAGTTGGAGGTCCCCGCAACATCTCTCAGCAATTGAAGCCCGATGGTAAGATTATCATTCGGGGCAGCATTGACCGGCATCTTTATCTCACCGCTCAATCCATAAGTGGTATATGGCACCGTAACACTTTGCCATTGATTCCTGAAAGAGGTGGAAAGCCGGACATCACCGGTGAAGATACCCGCCAGGGCTGGATTGCGAAGCAACGGCTGGTCATAGAATTGTGAAAAACCCACATCCTGTGAAAGGCCCGCCACCCCCTTCCAGGAAATGACAAGGAAAAGTAAGTAGAATTTATAGCACGCTCTCATAGCTCCTTTATTTAGAATAATGTCACATTACCTTTAAATGTATAGGGAACGCCGTTCTCACAGAGAACCTCCGCAGTATACACGTATACACCGGAATCCGCCAATCGTCCATTGACTGTGCCATCCCAACCGAAATCCGGACTGTTAGGCGGGAAGTTGCTTCGCTCGAACATCACCTTGCCCCAGCGATTAAATACCCGGAAGGACCTGACGGAAGAGATACCGGTCGCCCTTACCATCAATATCCTATTCGCACCGATGTCGCCCCTGGGCGCAAAAGCATTGGGAATAAATACCTGGGAGCTCTTGCAAAAGACCTTCACACAGATGGCCGTACTGCCGCTGCAGCCATAGCTGTTGATGCCCGTAACATTATAGCAGGCGTTTTCCTTTATTTTGATCATGGGTGTTGCACATACGGCATTATTGCAGCTGACATCCTCCGCGGGCGTCCATATAAATTTTTCCATGGGAAGTATGCCCGGGTCGGCAGCATTGACGATAATTGGCGTTGCGCTCAAAAGGAATCCGGTGGGTACAGTCAATGTGTCCTCTGCAAACTTCAGGATCGGGTATCCCCCAATCCGGATCAAGGTATCCGTTGTCATGCTACAGCCGGTGACAGGCGAGGTAACCGTTATGGAATAGACACCCCCGTCTTCCAGCCGTACTTTGTCGACACCGGCAATAGGACTATTCACCGGGAATCCCGTCCCCGGACCTTTCCATGCATATTCCAGGTTATTGTCCCCCGACGGAATGGTGCTGAATGCCTGCAGATGCAAATCATCTCCTACGCACAGCGGATTTTTAGTGACGATCGAAGGTTTTGAAGGTGACTGCCGGATTGCGACGGAGACACTGGATGTAGCAGATATGCAATTATTTTGAATGGCATACACGATATAAGTCCCAACATCCGACATGCTCGCAGAGGGGAAGGTGATGACGGACTTATTTATAGTGTCGGCTAAGGGCCCGAATGCAGGTCCCGCCCATACATATTCAAGTGGACCCGGTACAGGACTGGCCGCGGAAAGCGCTGTCAGCGTCAACGGATATCCACTACACAAGGGATTATTATAGCCCACTGCCGGGGCCGAGGGAGGAGTAGGGTCCTTCAGGATAAACACATCGGGTATTTTCTGGGATACGCAGCCAGTGGCGTCCACATAAATATTGGAATAGGTGCCGGCTGTCAAAGGAATGGTCAGATTCCCGGAAGCATCTGTGCTCAGCAGCGCTGTATAGGGGAGCTGGAATTTGTTATAGTGAACTGTCACGGGGAGGTTCGGCACAGGGTTGTCATTCAGGTCCGTTATCTTCAATACTATGGCCCCGGAAGGCACACCGCACACGGTGGGATTCGTAAAAGAAGAACCGGCTATTTTAGGTGTTGGATTCACGATGACCAGGATCTGGGTTTTGGGACTTTCACATCCCGTGCCGTTGGTCTGCGTCGCATAATAAGTGAATTGCACCGGCACTGAAGTGGAAATGACCGGGGCCGCTGGCAGTACGGCTCCATTGGCATCATACCATTTTATCGTGGTTCCCGGCAGGGGCTGAATGCTTAGTGATGTTGACGGATCTCCCATACAGAAATTGAATATTTTGTATGCGGGTGCGGGGGTGATTGGATTGACGGTAAGGATCAGGTCATACGGCGGACCTGGGCAGGGATTTTGAGAAGGGTTGGTGGGCACTACCCGAATGGTCAGTGTGGCAGGACTGGCGCCCGAATTGGTAAACGTAAAGGAAAAGGCTGCCGGTCCCGAGGATGTTCCGGAAGAAGCACCAGACACATCCGGAGGCAAGGCCCCTACCACATACCACTGATAGGTGACGTTGGCAATATTGGAAGAAGGCGTATAAAGAGCCGTCCCGCCCGAGCAAATGGATTGAACGGGGCTGGCGAAACTTAGGGTTGGATAGTCAGCTACTTCCACAGTTGTCGTTGTTACATATCCTGGACAAGGAGGCGAAGCAGCAATGGTATAAGTGACGGAATAGATCCCTGGTTGACTGAGAGAGGGGTTGATCGATCCCGTCGTTGCATCCAGGGAAAGACCTGTAGCTGCGGTAAAGACGCCGCCGGCCACTCCGGATAAAGATACAGGTTGAAGAGCGCTGTTTGCACGGCAGTAAGGTGCCCCGGCATATTGGATGACAGCCGTAGGTGCAGCAGTGACATTCACGGTTGTCGTCGTCATAAAAACCTTGCAGGCTCCCACTCCCGGAACCCTGTATTCAATGGTATAAATCCCAGCTACGGCGCCGGAAGGGTTGATCTCGCCTGTAGTGGAATTTATAGAAAGGCCAGTTGCCGGTACGATGGAATAGCTGCCGCCGCCATCGCCCGTCTGTATCACGGCCACCGGCGGATTGGGCGTCGTCGGTGACGCAATGACATTACAGAAGGTGGTTGCAGGATAATGAATAGCCGCTGACGGGGCCCGTGTAATGGTTACGCTCGTAGTCGTGACAAACCCCGGGCAGGGTGCAGATGCTGGGATGGTATACGTCACCGTATAGTTGCCCGGTTGGCTGAGTGACGGGTCGATCGATCCGGTGATGGCATCCAGGCCCAGTCCGGTAGTCGAAGAATAAGTGCCGCCAGCGCTGCCTGCGAGACTCACGGGTGTCACCCCGTCGGATGTACACAGGTCCGGATAGCTGATGACCGCCGTAGGAGCAGTAGTGACCGTAACACTGGTCGTCGTCATAAAATTCTTGCAGGCTCCCGCTCCCGCAACCCTGTACTCGATAATATACACCCCAGCCATAGCGCCGGATGGATCGATCTCGCCGGTGGAGGGATTGATTGAAAGACCGGTTGCCGGTACGATAGTGTAACTACCGCCGCCATCGCCCGTCTGTATCACGGCCACCGGTGGATTGGGCGTCGCGGGTGAAGCAGCGACGTTGCAAAGAGTGCTTGTCGGATAATGGATAGCAGCTGAAGGCGCCTGCGTAACAGTTACACTCGTAGTCGCGACAAACCCCGGGCAGGGCGCAGATGCTGGGATGGTATACGTCACCGTATAGCTGCCCGGTTGGCTGAGTGACGGGTTGATCGACCCGGTAGCAGCATTGAGGCTAAGCCCAGCCGTTGAAGAATAAGTGCCGCCAGTGCTCCCTGTAAGCTTCACGGCCGTGACAGCATCGGAAGTACACAGGCCCGGATAACTGATGGTAGCCGTAGGTGCAGCGGTAACAGTCACGGTGGTTGTAGCCGTAAAGACGCCACAGCTCACAGCGCCGTTGACGCTATATTTGATGGTGTAAGTTCCCGGCGCAGCGCCGGAAGGATTGATTTCGCCTGTATTGGGATTGATGGGCAGCCCAGCTGTCGGGATAATGGAGTAACTGCCGCCTGCATCACCCGTCTGTACCGCCGCAACGGGTGGATTGGGGTTTGTTGGTGACGCAATGACATTACAGAGCATAGTCACCGGATAGCTGATGGCGGCTGTCGGAGCAGCATTTACATTCACTACAATGGATGCACGCGGACTTTCGCCGCACCCTGATCCCTGGCTTACATAATAGGTGGTAGTTCCGGCTGTGCTGGTAGAGGGTATAGGAGCTAAGGGCGATCCTGTACCACCCGTGGCAACAGTGTACCACAATAATCCCGAGCCTGTCGCGCTGAGAGGGCTGGCTGCCTGGTACTGGCAATAAGTGACAGGTGAAACAACAACGGGTATAGTAGGCACCCCGGTGACATTCACCACAATAGCCGCACGGGGACCCTCACACCCATTGGTCGTCTGACTCACATAATAGGTCGTCGTTCCGATGGAGCCCGTGGAAGGAACAGGTGCGGTGGACACCCCTGTTCCGCCGGTCGCAACCGTATACCATAATAATCCCGATCCTGTTGCGATCAACGGGGCCGCTGTTTGCCCCTGGCATAGCTGCACGGGGGAAGATACCACCGGAGCGCCAGGCAAAGCATTGACCGTGACAGTGATCGCCACCCGTTGACTTTCACAATCGTTTGGAATGGTCTGGCTTACATAATAAGTCCTGGTGCCCGTAGTGGCGGTGGAAGGCGTTGGAGCAGTAGAGCTGCCTATGCCGTTAGTTGCCGACGTGTACCATAGCAGACCGGTACCCGTAGCCGTAAGCGGAACGGCCGCCTGCCCCTGGCAATACACGATGACGCCAGCATTAACCGTCGGAGGAGGCGAAACGGGGAGGACGGTGATTTGCTTTGTTTTTGTGCTGCTGCCGCAGGTATTGTTGCTGGCCGACAGCGTAACCGAATATGTCCCCGGCGCTGCATATTGATGGCAGGGAGGCACTGCACCGGTGTAGGTTGTTCCATCGCCAAAATCCCATAGATAATTGGTCGTAGTAAGACATGCATTGCCGCTGTAACCATTCGTCGATTCGTTGACGAAACAGACAGGCATATTGACACAGCCCGGGTTGACCGGCGCAGCGAAGTCGGCCTGGGGTTTTGTCCGGATGATGATCTGGTTGAGGGTATACTGGGTAGTATAGCAACCATTAACTGCGTTCAGCGTAGCTGTAAAGTCTGTATTGGGACAGGATGTTTTAATATACGTATGCGATAATAGCTGAACCGTATTCGTCGCATTCAAAGGGTGAGTTAATGTAACTATCGGTGTCCCGTCCCCGAAATTCACCTCGTAGACGGTCCCGGTGGAGTTCTTAAACCAATTGCCGATCTGAAATTCGATTGGTGCCGGTGCGCAAAGACCTGTCGTGGATGTGGTCGTGGTAAAGCTACCCAACGGATTGGTGCCATTGTAAAACTGGATCGTCTTGGTCTTTGTGCAGCCGTCGCTGGGAGCTATTGTGATCGTAATGGTAAAATAACCCTGAGCAGTATATTGATGACTGGTTTGCGCACCGGCAGGCCAGTCTGTCTGACTAAAAACGGGCGTATTATCACCCCAGTTGATAGTGTAATTATTACCGGTTCCGGTGGTAGATGAGCTGTTACTGACATTGAGCAGGTAGGAGGCATTGCCATCACAATTGGTGAAAGGAGCATCCGCAGGCGACACATGCGTCAAATCCGGACGAGGCGCTGGCTTCACCGTAAGCGTTCCGTAGCTTCCCGTACCAACGTCATTGGTCACCGTTACAGGTCCATCTGTAGCGATGTCGGAGACGGTGGCGGTAATTGTATTGTCATCGACGATCTTGAAATTGCCGGCGGGTTGGTTTCCCGCCTGCACGGCGGTAGCCTTTGTGAAATTGACGCCCTTTATGGTAATGACGTCGCCCTGGCAAATGGTAGAAGGACTAAAAGAATTGATGACGGGCGCCTGTGCCGTTGCCGGCGCCAGATCTCCCAATAAAAAGACTATGCTGATACAGACGACAGCAATGAACGGTCTAACCTGAGATAGATGCATAAAATTAAGCTGCATTTAGGGGTTTGGACGCTCAGAGAAGTAAGCGGCTGATTAGGGCATATAAAGACCTGGGCTCATTCTGTCATAAATATTGCAAATCGTTGATGAACGGGAGAGAATAGGCGTGAGAGAGTAATAATTTTACTCATAGAATTAAGAGGTTTTAGGTAATTGAGTAGGGGTAATATATATTAAAGATAATAAAATATATTTAACATCCTAGAGGAGACCCTTACAAATTATCAATCTATTTTCCCTCAACCTTTGTTCTTAAATTTCCAGTTTTTCCGCATTACCGCAAATGCAGCGAGTGCGCTCGCGGCCGTTACCGTGAGTGCAATCAGGTTGCTTTCGACATTTTCCTCGATCTTGGCGAGCGCGTTGGGTTCCGTGTGCCGGAGCGTCGATCCGGGTGCATAACTCGCACCTGATCAACCTGGACGCTTTTTTAATTCCCCGGCTTACTCAACTTCTCCTCATCCACCGGCTTATTCACCTCCAGCTTCTCTATGCTGGTCTTAGCGCCAACCCCTCCTACAATGATGGTATTGGGAAATATATATCCATCCGGTGTCTTTTGATAATCTCCGAGGTCGATGTTGAATTCCGCATTAGGATCACGACGGCCCTGACCACCGCCACCGCCCATCATTCCACCCCCTTTACGGGTCTCCCGCACCACATAGTAGCTCTGTGCATCGATGTAATACGTGATATCATGCCCCGAGGCAGGTGTCAGCTTCAGCTTATAGCAGGTTTTGCCGGCCGCCGTGTCTTTTCCCAACAATTCCACCTTACCGCCTTTGGCAGCATAATCCACTAACGGACTCACCGGATCCATTTGCGGCTGCATATTCTTCAGCTGTTCATCGGGCATAGGAGTAAAAGCGCCGCCACTGCGGGGATTGGAGCTCCAGCCCTTCTCAGGTGTAACGATGATCACCACATTACCCACCCCAAAGGAGATCTCCTGGCGATAAAGCTTATCCTTTACCTTCCAGGTCTTCGTGTCGATCTCCATCCCATTGTTCATCACCGCGACCCCTTCCATATAGATCGTCTTGATGGACTGGAGCTTTTCCTTTCCACCCAGGGCGTCGATATGTTTGGCAATAATTTCTTCGGCTGTCTGGGCTTTTACCGCCGGGGCGGCCCCCAGCAATATAATGGCGAATGCAATGGTTCTCAATGTGCTCATATATAAGATTTGTGGCTTAAAGATATTATTTCTTTAATTTCCCGTCCGAAAGCCTATACATATATAAATTCTTAATACCCATGATCCGGATCACAGGCCAGTTAGTAGACATTTTCACGGAGAAGATATACCCTGCGGAAGTCACCATCGAGAACGGAGTCATCCAATCCATTACCCCTTTGGAGAATATCCCTGCCCCCGATGCCGGCGCCACTTTGGATGCGGGCGCAACCTCGGATACTGGCGCTACCCTGGACCCCGCAACCCTACCCTATATCCTCCCCGGTTTCATCGACGCTCATGTCCATATAGAGAGCAGCCTGCTGATCCCCTCCGAATTCGCCCGGCTGGCCGTCGTGCACGGCACTATCGGCACCGTCAGCGATCCCCATGAAATTGCCAATGTCTGTGGTCTCCCCGGCGTGGAGTTTATGATCCGCAACGGCAACACAGTCCCCTTTTACTTCAATTTCGGGGCTCCCAGCTGCGTGCCCGCCACGACTTTCGAGACGGCCGGCGCTACCCTGGGTGTCGACCAGGTGGAAGAGCTATTGAAGAAACCAGCGATCAAATACCTCAGCGAAATGATGAATTTCCCCGGGGTGCTGCACAAAGATCCTGAAGTGATGGCCAAGATCACAGCTGCCCACCGCCTGGGCAAGCCTGTTGACGGTCATGCACCCGGATTGCGCAGCGCGGAAGCCAAGGCCTATATTGATGCCGGCATCACTACGGACCACGAGTGCTTTACGGCAGAGGAAGCCCTGGACAAGCTCCAACATGGCATGAAGATCCTCATCCGGGAAGGCAGCGCGGCCCGTAACTTCGAAGCTTTAGCCCCCCTGTTGGCCGACCACGCCGATAATATGATGCTCTGCAGCGATGACAAACATCCGGACAGTCTGCTGCTGGGGCATATCAACCAGCTCTGCGCCCGGTCCGTTGCAAAGGGCATCCCTCTCTTTAATGTGCTGAAAGCTGCTTGCCTCAATCCCGTCGAACATTACAAACTGGACTCCGGTCTGCTGCGGGTGGGTGATCCCGCCGACTGTATCATAGTAGAAGACCTACAGCACTTTAAAGTCCTCAAAACTTATATCAAGGGCCAGCTGGTAGCTGACAATGGCGTGTCGAAGATCGCTTCCACTCACCTGATACCTTCGGCTCCTCCTGTCAGTGGTGCATCATTACTGGAAGCAGCCCCTATCAACAACTTCAACGCCACCGCAAAGACCCTGGCCGACTTCGTCTATCTCCTGAACAAATGGGGTGAAGAGGAGAATGTAGAGCAGGTATATGTCATCGAGGCATTGGACGGACAGCTGATCACGAACAAGCTCATTGTACCCGTGGCCGACGTACAGCCACAGGACGGCAAGCTGCAAAGCAACCCGGAAAAAGACATCCTGAAGATCGTGGTAGTCAACCGCTACAACCCCGCCCCTGTCGCCAAATCCTTTATAAAGAACTTCGGATTGAAACGCGGCGCCATCGCCTCTTCCGTCGCCCATGACAGTCATAATATCGTAGCAGTGGGCGTGGACGACGAAAGCATCTGTAAAGCAGTGAATATGGTCATCGCCAATAAAGGCGGCCTGGCTTGTGTCGACCCCAAGGGGGAAGAGCTGATCCTGCCCCTGCCGGTGGCCGGTCTCATGAGCTTGCAGGATGGATTCGCGGTGGCGGATGCCTATACGGCCATCGATCAGCTCGCCAAAAGGATGGGATCGCAGCTGGGTGCGCCTTTTATGACGCTGTCATTCATGGCGTTGCTGGTGATCCCGCATCTGAAGCTGGGGGATCTGGGGTTGTTCGATGGAGATGGGTTTAGGTTGGTGTGACACAATAAATTGCTAAAAATGGGTGTTCCCAGCCCTCTTACGACAACGTGAAAAACACGGTATTTAAAAATCCTTACCCATCGTATCCAGCAACTCCCTTCGCATGGAATCCCTCTGTCTTAGGCTCGGACTGCCCACACCGCGAAACCCACGGTACATGGCATTCTCCCAGTCCCCATATACGGCATTGGGGAATACAATATAACGCCCCCCGAACATCCCCGCAAGCCTGTCCACCTGTACCCTGCGATCTTCCCTGGACACGCCGTCAAAGGATGCATCCAAATCCGCCAGGTTATCCCCCAGATATACGATGACCGAATCAATCCCCTCAACATACTTGCGCCGCGCCTCCTTGCTGTTGAACTTTGTATGCGGCTTTAAAAAAAGGAAATGGCTGCTGTCGTTATCCCCCGTCAGGGGGAACCCAAGACTTTTCATATTCTTCATCGTCGCTTTTACGATAGCGGAGCTGTCCGGCCGGTTGGATACATAATACACATCGACACCCTTGCTGAAGGCATAGGTAAAAAATGACACGCTGCCGGGGACAGAGTCAGCGATCCCTTTCAGCCACCATTGCAGCAGCAGGGGAAAGCTGTTCGTCGTATCATGGAAATACACCCACGCACCCGAGACACTGTTGTCCAGCGCCGTCTCGTCAAGATCGGTGATGATCGCCAGTTTTCTGGCATGGGCGTTCTTAAGCGCCTCGTCCACCCGCGCCCTTGCCAGATTAAAAGCCTGCAGGCATAGTGCACGGTATTCGGCAGCCCTTTGCTGGTACAGCAGCGACATGACCGTCGCCTCATCATGATGTTTTTCTTCAGGGCCCGGGCCGCCACAGCAGCAACAGCCGGAAAGATATACCAACACAGGCAAAACGATGCCCATAAAAAAAATACGTTTTTTCATATAAAAATTTATTAAAAAAATTACCGGATCATACCACGCTCACCGTCCATGGAGAAACATCATCATATCGCTCTTTCTCACACCCGACGGAAATATGGACATGACCGGTGTGAGGATCACTTCCGTTATAAGGCCGCCATGTCCAGGGATCGGCCCCATCCATCGGCAACGAGTTCATGATCCTTCTATTCCAGATGACATATTTGATCCTTGGGTCTTTGTTGCTTTCAAATGAAGCCGCCAGCACATTGCAATCACATTGCCCTGCCGGGTCATGCGTAACGTCCAACGCAGTCACCACCCCCTTGGACGCATCGGCATCCCATACCCAGGGGTTATGATCCGACTGCCTGGCCTGATGGGCGGCATCTCCGATCAACCCATCAGCGGATTTGTCGCGGCCGGGTGCAAGCGTATTTATCTGCTGCAACAGCACCTTCAGGCACGCCGCGGGCCGCCATACCGTCCAGGGCTGCGGGTTTGGGTTCTTTACACAAGGCTGCAACCCGGCCATCCCCACCGCGTTAAAGAAACCCACAGCAGCCGGCTCATCATCCGGCGCAGCCGGCAGGTTGGGCGAAGTCCTTGCAATGGTAAGCAGGCTTTCAACACCTCCTGCCCCAAATACGTCCCGGGAGTCTAGTTTTTCAGCCAGCCCGGGAAAATCTATAAAAGGATTCCGGTTCCCCTGCGCCTTGTATATCTCCCGGTTCCTGTGCTTCTCATATTCCGTAACCCCATTCTTTTTATGCCAGTCCAGCAGCATTGGCATATCCTGTCCCGTATACTTGCCGGTGATAAGCTTGGGGTAGCGCACGAGGAAATACAGCACCGCCCTTGCCACCACGCCCTGATTCCTTTCGGGTTCAAACCGGCTCTCATGTACGGCAGCTACCATCTCCCGTTTGCCGCATTCCTCCCGGACGACATCCATACCGTAGTCAGGGAAATCATAGTAGGGGTTATTGCCCCGGAAGCTGTTGCATTTTACTTCGCAGGTAAACAGATGATGAAGGTCGCCCCGCATCGGATCGTTCTTGTTAAACCATGATTGCGGCACCACATGCTCGCAGTTATAAGGATACTGTGCCTCGACCAGGTCTTTATAATCCGTCAGCGACATTTCCAGGGAATTGAACTGCGCCAGTGCCCGCGCACGCAACGCCTCCGTCTGCTCATCCATGACCTTCAACGCTTCCGCCGTGAACGGCACCCCCGAATAAATACTGCGCAGCAGCTTGTCAGGATACAGGTCCACTACAGGATAGAGATAGGTGGAAGGTTTGTAAGGCAGTTTACGTATATGTGTCTCAGTTACGAGACGGTTCAGGCCGGCATAGAGATGCCCGGTGTCATTCAGGTCCAGCCCCTTGTAATATTCTTTTTTATCCAGCTCATCCTGGGCCTGGTCGAAATAATCATCGGGGACTACGGCCGCCCGCTCCGGCATAAGCCCCGCACCAAGGGCAGCTCCGCCTTTGGGAGGAGGAGGGATAACCGCATTTTTCTGCAGGTCGGCCACCTGTTTTTTCAGGTCGGTCACAGCCTGCTGCTGGCGCTGCACAATGCCTGCCACCCTGCCCGCAAAAAGAGACCCAATGCTCCGGAGAAGCCGCACGGAAGAGTAACCGCTTATGATACCATATCCTAACAACGTGATCAGGTTCCACCCCCTGAATAAACACCTGCAGTCATACAGGCAGTTGAGGTCTATCTTCAGGTCCAGGTTGGTCAGCTTGGCGATCACCGGCACCAGGAAAGCACCCGCCACACCCGTGACGAGATATCCCACCAGTTGCCAGTGAGCTTTCAGGAATGCGATAATCCGGGCCCAGCGGTCGGGCTGGGCTTCTCCCATAAGGGATGCGCTTTCGCCGGCACGCGGCTGATAAATGGGCAATCCCTTAAAATCGACAAAATATTGTATCAGCCCCGCCAGTACCCCGGCAGTGACCAGCACAAAAACGATAAGTAATGTCAGCATCGTTATTGGGTTAAAAGGTTAAAAAGATCTCTGTCCGATGTTGTTATCCAGGAGCACCAGCCTGTTGTTGAGTATAGGCCCAGCCGTGATGATCTCGATATTGCTGCGGTCGCCTTCCGCGCTCACGGAGAAGAGCAGGTTGTCATGCTCGCTCCGGGGTATCCACGCAAAAGGGCCCGCCAGCAGGCTTCCCCCCGGCTGTAAGCTGTCGCTCACCTGGATGAGAGGCACTTGCAAAGCCTGCCAGTCCGTGGGCCACATTATAGGCTGATCGATCCGTGACTGGAACCCTTTCACCGTGATGCCCGTCGCAGCCTGCGTACCCCTGTTCCATATCCTCACATAGGCATGGTTGACCACACCCGGCAAAAGAGGCTCATTATCCGTAACACCATCCGGCTGATGCCGGCTCCAGATCTCGCTGTTTTTGAGTATATCTTTTTCAGGTGCCGGATCCGGATACGTATAGCCTCCCTTCCTTCCATCCTCGATATATACATCCACCTCCGGCGGTAGTCCCCGCTCTAGACCACCCCGGTTGGCCTGGTATAGACCCTGCTGCTCGAACGACCAGCGGAATACCTTGCTCAGCGCACCACCCGGATGACCTTCGAAAAGGTCCGTGCTGGCATCGGCCTCCGTCAACGCCCCGACAAATACATCCGGGTCCCCGGTGGTAAAGCTCAACAGGCTCACAGCTTTTAAGATGATATAGGCCACATACCTCGAAGCAAACATCTTTTCCGCGGGCTCGGTACTGCCGCCGCCTGCCGCCTTATATACCCTGAACAAAGTAGTGGACAACACCTGTTCGCCTCCATACTGATCGTCCCAGTTGGGACCAAACCAGCCCCAGCCTTCTTCCACCTTCCTGTCATGCCTACGGCTAAGGCCCGCCGACTCTTTCATAAAGGGAAAAGTCTCTTCCTTATCAGGCGCTATGCTGATGGGGTCAAAAAGGATGGCCCCCAGGCTATCACCCGGACTGTGCGCAAAACCAAAATTGGGTGAATCCACGTGGTCCCACAACACGGCATGCCCCAACTCGTGAATCACTACCCGCGCATCCGCGGCAATACCCACTCCGGTCCCCGGCTTTGCCACCCCAAACACCAGGCTCCCAAGCCCATTCCCCGCCGTATTGCCGGGGGCAGCGGCGTTCACCTGCCCGCCGCGGGCATGCGGGTCCACAGGGACAGGGAAATTCGTGTTGTTGAAATAACTGTTGACATCGATACCCATCTCCTTCATCAGCCTGAAAAAATAATCGCTGTGATAATAGGCGCTGCAGGCGGCGAAGTTGGAAGTATTACAGGAATACTTGAATTGATAAGGAGGGTTCTCCGAAGGCATACCCGTATTCGGCGGCTCCAGGTTCACCAGCTTAACAAACTCTCCGCTCAGCTCCTGTGAAGCGCCCATGGGAATGACGGTATTGAGCCCGAATAAGGGTACCAGTTTCGCGATACCATCCAAAGTAGGAACAGGGGATGCGGCGCTGTGTAGGAACCCTGTTGCGCTCACGGGGTCAGTGGGAAAAATGGCGCCCATTGCGCAGGACACCAGCGCTCTGAGATAAAGCACGGCCCCACTATCCGGCTCGATAAACACCCGCCAGTTCAGAGGCCCCCATCCTTCATAGGGATAGGTGAATAATACCTCCGTCACCACATAATGCTTGCCATCAGGTATGACAGCCGGCACAGGCGGCAGCGGCAGATGAGGAAAATCCGGCACCGCAACACCCGACAGCCCCGTGGATTCGTCCTTTTGACGATGGCTCTCCACCTGGGAGTCTATCCGGTCACCCTGTGTATAATAATACACCAACGCCCGGGTACTGTTGATAGTCACCAGCTCCTGCTTGTTAGCAATGCCCAGCAGGCGGGACAAAGTATCGGCATGTATAAGATGAGGCAGATAGGCCGCATTGGCGGACGGACGATGGGCTTCTATTTTATAATGCGCCGCATTATGCGCCCCCGTAACACCCATCTTCTTCCCGTCTATCCTCACTGATACTCCCGCATTCCATATGGGGAGACCGTATACCGTCTGGTCATAAGCCACCGTAACACCCGTCCCCACGGCTTTCTCCTCTTTAAATCGCAGCTCGACCCCCACATCAGCTACCTTCTTCTCCGGTGCGGCGGAAAAATTAGCCACCTCGGGTGAGGTAAATCCAAAAATAGGCGCGGCAGCGCGGAGATAATGTTCAGCCAGCGTCCGCGGCGTCGCGGGCGGCGCATTATTGCTGAGGTTGAAAGCTTCCATCACAGGCAGCCTGTATGCGGTGCCGTGAGACAGTTGACGGACGATGCCGTCGCCGTCCCTGGAAATTTTTACGTCTTTATTTAGTTCAAGTGCCATAAGAAAAGGGGTTTATTTTTGTTTGAATAATACGTCGATATAAAAGAGAGGGAGGTCATCCTCCGAATGTGTATCGTTATACACGGTTAGTGAGAAACCCTGATAACCGTTGTTCCTATCGAAATCCCTGAACAGCTCATCCGTCGTATCCGGCCGCGCTCCGCTGCCGCATTCTATCTGCTGAACAGGTATGACAGGCAGGGTCTTTACAACCCCGGGGAACCTGTCGTTGTTTTGCCCATCTTTCCCCGCGGTGTCCACCAGGTACTTTGCCGTAGCCTTCAACGCCAGCTCTTGGGGTATGACAGGCTGTGCAGCCGTCCCAAACACATCCGATCCCCAGCTGCCGCCTGTCCGTAATACCATGGGACTGAAGTACCGGATATGCGGTGTCGCCGGGCTGGGAGGTGTCACCGTATCCGTCTCGTAAATGAATATCTCGTTCTGAACATCCCTGTTCCTGAAAACCTTTAGCTTTGGCAGTACCAGGCTGGCCCGGTTGCGGTTGGTTTTGTCGAAAAGGTTAAAAGGCCCTACTATCACGGAAGGAAGCGTCTTGTCCGGCTGACCGCCTGCGTCTTTCCTTGCATAATCCACCGTGATCCCTTCACTGACCTTCCCGATCAGCCATTCCGTCCCACTCTTATGCAGCTCGAAGGAATAATACCTGCTCTCCCCGCCCATTTCATCTCTCAGGGCAGCGGCCCCGTCCCCGGTCATGGCAGACAGATCGCTTATAAAATCTTTCAATAGCGGATCAAACCCGCCCGGCGCAGTACGCGCATCCGATATCCTGGACGCCCAATAGGCGATAAAACCTTCAAAAGTCGAGACCTGTCCGGTAAATCCAATGGCGCCCCCGGATGTCCCGACAACCAGGTCGACATGTATGATATCCCCCGAAACATAGGTGTCCTTGACCCCAAGCTGGTAGTTCCAAAGACCCGCCTTGTCGATATCCCAAACCCCTATCTCCTTGTCGCCGTCATGATAAGCCTGCCCGGCGCTATGCGTGGTGACCACGGGCTTGTCCGGGAATTCCCGCGTGATCCTGGGCCATCCCTTCACGCTGTACTTATTATTCGTGAAAACCACCGGGTTGATCAGCTGTATCCAGGTGGACTGCTCTATCTCGGACGTCGCCTGCTTCCGGATATCGAATTCCAGGTGCGTGATCCTCGGCTGCACATCGAAGTTGATGCTGTCCATCACCCCTTCCCGCTGGTCAAATAGCACATACCACTCCTTGCTGTCAGGGTTCATCTTAGCCGCCGCAAGGTTGTATTGCCTTGCCGTGGGTGAATCATCCAATGGCGCCAGGTCCAATGTCGCCCTGTGCGTACCCTCCAATACTTCCAGACCGGATACCGTAGTCTTGATAATACCGTCGTAGATGTAAAAATTCGTCAGCGCGTCCAATAACAGGTCCCTGAACGCCCGGGTCAACCCCTCTCCCGGCAAAGGCTGATGCGCTTTGTCCATCACCCAGGCGAGGTATTGTTTCAGCCGGTTCTCCACCAGGGCCTTCTTGGCGCCGATCAGCTGATTGTACAGCGCTTTCAGCTCATCCGGCACAGCTCCGGCATGACCGTCCGCTCCCGGCAGGACGCGGGCCTGCATCAATTGGTCTATCTTTTCCAGCACGATCTTTAGCGACTTGTCCAGGTCGGTATTTGAAAAGGAATTGGTCGTCGCCCCGGGAAGAGAAGGAGTATAATCGCCGCTCCAGAGCCTGTTGCTCACAGGCCTGATACCGAAATAACAATCCTGGCTGATCTCCATCTGTGCGTTGACGTTATCCAGATGTAGCGAAGAAAGATTCTCCTCGTTGATGATATAGATCACTTTCTCATCCAGTCGCTGCCCCGTGCCCGCCACCGTCTGCCACTCCGAAGAGATGCCCAGGCAGAACTGGTTAGCCGTCTTGCTCCTCACCGCTTCATTCAGGTGCTTCAGATGGGACTTGTCCTTCGCATCCGGCGAAGGATTGAAAAATTTAACAGGGGAAGCCGCCTGCCGCGTCATATCATAATCCCAGATATTCGCCGACGTAAGCTCGGAAAGGGAGGGGTCGCCCGCATTCTTTTTATATACACTGTCATTGGCCTCATGGATAAAATGACCATCCCTGGCAAGCCTGATGACTATGGCCAACGCTTTCTTCAGATCGCCCCCCATATCTATCTCTATGGGCAAATCATCGACAGCTTTTACATTCCCGGCAGGCATAAAGAACTTTCCATCCCTCGGTGTGAGAATGCCCGTCAGCTTGTCTGCCAGGTCAGTCACCATATCCCGCCACTTCTTTATTTCATCAGGCACGGCCACCCCATTGATAAAAGCCTTTGTATTGACATCCGTCAGCTGGGCCAGGATGGTATATAAATTTTGTAGCATGCCCGGTATCAGACCCTGAAGCCTTTCTATATCCGTGGGACCGCCGCCCACGTTGGAGCCATTGATCTCCTCGTCCAATGCATAGCGCCGCTTGATGCCCGCCAGGTCCAGCACTTCCCTGATATCACATTGACAGGAAAGGGTAAATGCCAGCTTGCTGCCCGTCTTACCCGCTATCCAGTAAGAGAATTTGATGAGGGGCCATGTATCCACCGGCAACAGTCTGTCAAAATAAAAATGCTCATAATCCGTCGTGGCAAGATAGGTCCCGGGCATATTGGTCCTCGCCCCAAATACATCCCGCAAGTTGACACCCAGCTTGTATTTCTTTCCAGCTGCCGAATACCTGTCTATATTCTTTCCTGCCGGGTCCGCTGCTTTATCCTGAATCACCAGGGGCGACAGGTGTTTATACCTCAACAGCTGCTCATTGTCGCTGGTAGGCAGGATGGGCAAAACCCGATCCGCCGACAGCACGCCGTTGCCATCCATCTTGTCCAAAACAAATTCCAGCGGTATATAATTCTGGTAGTTCGCCTTGGTGTTCTTCGATCTGTCCCTTTCTATCTCGAACCCCATCGTATGCGCCGGGATCCGTGGATGATATTCCAGCACAGCCTTCTCCGGTGTCATGCTGTTCGAGATCCGGAGACCGTCGATAAATAAATAATGGCTTCTGTCATCCAGTCCCGCCAATACCGGGCCCGCGGGCAGCTTGATCGCATTAAAATACGCCGGCATCACCGGCTGGTCGCCCACAAACGAAAGGAGCAGCGTGGCATTCACTATCTCTTTGCCGGATGCGTCCTTGGGAAGGGTCAGGTCCTTGTCAAGGATCAGGTAATATCCGCCGTTATTGGTGGTCAGCGCTTCCCAGACCAGGCGGATAAAGTTCTTCTTCCGTGGGTTATTGGAATCATCAAAATATTCCCGGCCGCCATCCAGCCCATCCAACAGCTGCACCCCGTCAGTGTCGAACAAAGGCGGCGAAGTACGGGGAGATAGATTCGTTTTCCATATAGTGGCAAATGTGTCGATGATCCGGCTAACCCCGATGGTCGCCGACGGATCGCTGGCATCCGCCTCCTGTTTGTAATACATGTCGATCGACCCGATGTCATAGCTGTCGTTGTACAGCGCATTCATGAGCTGTAAGTCCTTTGCCATGACATTGACGATCTCCAGCACCCTGGCGGTCTGCTTCCTCACCTTTATCTCGACATTCAGGCATTTGGTAAAGGATAGCGCAGGCAAGGGCGGCTTATTGCTCGAAAGCTCGATCACATCCTTATCATAGCGGGCATAGTTGAGCTCAAAAGCATACCGCACCTCCTGATTGGAATATTGGGACAGCTTTGCGGGGATATCGAAGAACCGGCATACATCCTTCTCCCCTGTCCTGCCGTTCTGCACCGCCAGGGTCACCGGCACAAGGTCGAATGGACGCGTGAACAGGACGGGATTTCCCCCTGTAAATTCATTTTTGAGATTGTCCAGTGAGAAGTCACCTCCAAAGCCATCGATAAACAGTAACATCTGCCGTTTGGCCTCATCGCCGGCAAAAACTTCCCGGGTAAGGTCCTGGTCGTCTATCAAGACCTGTATCGCACCCAGATCTCTCGCAGCCGGCGGTATAGGTGTGATCGCCTGCTGCTGGAGCAGCAATTCATAGATGGCCTTTGTGGGGTCCTTTTCCTTCTCAAAGGGCAGCCGCAGCCCGCTGTTATAAAAATAGTTCAGCTGGCCTGCCACCTGCTCGATGGCAGCATTGGGGTTCCAATCCTTACCCGTGTCGTACATAAAATGACCATCATCCCTCATGCCGATACGGGGATTGTACGGTACGGCATTCTTCTCCCGCGGGTTGGTGGAATGATAAAAAGCTTCCAATGTCAGCAAAGCCGCCAGCTTGAAAAATTCCGGGATGACGATCTCTTCCCGCATGTCTTTATTGGTCAGGCCCGGCGCCTGCAGCTGTTGCGCGGCCCTGTGGACGAACTGCGTCTTATAGGCATCGTAGAACGCTTCCATCCATTGCAGCGTATCGTCGTCAAAATCCCTGACAGCCCCGATGAATGTTTCTCCGGGAGGATTACCCTCTCCGTCATTGACAAGCGCGGCTACCTTCACCTTAAAGCCGTCGGGGGAAGACGTGTGCAGGATGTTGTTCGTCGCATCCGCGATCTGTATCTTCTTAGCGATGGGAGCGGGGATCACCAGCAGTTCCGCGCCATATCCCCCCACGATGGAATTGTCGGTCCCTTCCGGCTTAAGCTCACCGGCTGTGAAACCAAAATGATGAAGCAGCACGGCATCCACCGTGGGCTTATCAGTGGCATTGAGCCCCTTTATAAAGGTCGGCAGATAGCCGGTGACGGAAATATGCACCCGCACATCTGTTCCATGCTGCCGGCAGGCCCCATTCAACAACACCGCCCTTAATGTCTCATACCTGTCCGGATCGTCGATGCCATTGTCGCTTAATTGTTTCAGCAGGTTGCTGAAAAAAGGCTTGATAATCCTGTCTTTGAAAATATTAGTATCCGAAAATATTATTTTGTCACCGTCCATGCTCTTGCCGAAAAAAGGGATCATGAATGAATGGATCATCACCAGCTTTTCCACACCCCCTTCCCTTATCTTCGAAAACGCAGGCAGGTACGCCATGGGGATATCCTTGATATCGCTGATGCTGACAGGTACGACAGGCACAGTGGCCGGCAGCAGCGCAGAAGGAAGACGGAGCCCGGTAAAGCCCATCAAGGCACCACTGCCACTTCCTCCCCCGCCAATAGTATACTCAAACCGCAGGGACATATGGAATCCGAGATGGATCTTCACACACCCGATCTTGATGGAGACCTCCACCCGCACCTCGCCCTCGATATACATGATCACAGGCTGTATACCTTTGCCGGCATTATGACCAGGTATGCCATCCCTGCCTATATATACCAGCAGCAGCCCGAATTCGGCCCTTAGCGAGATATACACCGAAGCCTTGATGATGGCAAAATCCACGTAACCCACCAGTTCAGCCAGGGCGCCAAACCTGCCCAGCAGGGCAAAGTGATCAGGGAACAGCTGCGTAAGCCCCGTCTGCTTCTCAAATGCGAACGCCCCCTCGAGGATAGCATATATTGTGATAGACGCCCCCACATACAATATCCCTTTATCGAGATAAAAACCAAGCCCTACCCGCAAGGCAAATCCCGCCTGTATGATCTTTAAATGCGCAGTGGAATAACCGTCATCTATATAGCCCTTGAACAAGGTAAGCGAAGCCACTTTGGAGGCCATCATATAGGTGCCGAAGAACCCTACAAAAGGCGGCGTGGTCCTCAGTTGTATAAAACCTGAACGGCTCCAGTCATTGCTGTTCTTTGGGAATCCCACATCCACCTTCCAATCCCCATTGGTATATATCTCTACGCCAATATTGGGCAGTTTGATAAACGCGCCCCCCAGCTCATAGTTCCGGATGGCATCAGGCAGCCTGATATCAGTGGAATACACACCCAGGTTCGCCGACAGCTTCTTATAGAGGATGTCGATGCTGAAACCCCTCAGGAAATCACTCTTGAAACCCAGGTAAATGCCGTATAACACGGGGTCATTAAAGATGAACTTCAGCTCCAGCGGCCAGTCATCCGGCAAAATAGCTTCGGAAGCCAGCAGCCAGTTCCGTTCGGGCCTGAAATTGATCTTGTCGGTGAAATGGGGGTCCGCGCATGCATCGATGTCTTTCAGCTTCAGCTTGAAAGTATCCCTGGTATTCTTAATGGCCTCCACGGTGGTGTTGACCTGGTCCAAAGGCGGTCCCATCCGCTGACCGGCCCCCAGCACCAGCTTCCCTGTCTCCTGGTCGTCATAATTGATAAGCCACGCTATCTTTTTTGCCGCATGGGAAGGGCCGGCCGTCTTGGAAAAGTCCGCGATGATGATGCCGTTAAAGCTCTTCTTTTCACCCGGCAGCTCCTTTCCGAATATGGTCAGCCGGGCATCCTTGAGCCGCAGAAAATAAGCTTCGCAGCTAGCGGCCCCCTCAGGCATGAATGTACCGTAAGACACTTCCGTAATATCTATCTTCAGGGCCCCGAACAGGTTCAAATGCAACCCGTCCGACGAAGGCCCGTCCAGTTTGAACCCCAACGAAAAACCACCTTTCAACGACCATCCCATCAGCAATTGCCCCTTCAAAAACTTCAACGCCTCCAGGTCACCCAGCGTGCCGAGGTCAAAATCGAATATAAAAGAGAACAAATTCCCCGGATCACCGATGGATATGTTGGGCAGCTTCATGCCAGGCAGCTTGAAAAAGTCGAAGTCCCCATTCACAAAATCAAGCCCGTCGGCTGCCCTTTTAAATTGGAAGATCTGGAAATGGCTGAATCGGATGGGGAAGCTGCTTAGAAAGCCCTTCCCATTAAAATTGATCTTAGGAAAAACCAACAGCTTCGACAGGTCGAAGGACAGCCGGGGAAGCTTTATCCCATCCAGCGAGAACTTGAACCCGATGTTCTGAAAATCTATCTTTTCAATGGAAATAAGGTCCGGGATGCTCCACGAACTCAGGTCCGCGCCGGCATCGAGTCCGAACATAAACTCTTTCGTACCCGCCGAATAGGAGAAAGAGACCTTCGATACGGTAATGTCTCTCAATACCCCCTCATCAAACCCTATCTTAAGGCCTGCCTGGGCCGAAAAGAGGAATTCGTCATTACCCGCACTGTTACGTTGGTACTGCCCTTCAAGTCTGATCAGGTTGAGCTTGCTGTCGCCAGGCTTGCCGGGATGCGACAGGGACAATGGCCCAAACCCGACTTTATTGTCGAATATATCAGGGATCTGTAGAAAAGCGAAGGACTGGAAATTCCTGATGGCCGTGTTCTCAAACCTCACCAGTAATTTGGTAAGAATAAATTTATAGGTCTTTATATCCTCCTTCTTTTTGGGGAAATGACCTGACACGGTGGGATAGTCGACAGAAGGGCTCCCATCAGGCTTATTCAGGATATCATAGTCGATGATCCCATAAAAAGAAGTGGAGCTGATGGCTACGGCGCCACCCGAAATGGCCGTCTTGTTCACGGGAAAGGCTACATACTGGAACCGCATACCCGTCTGCAGCTTCAACCTTTCGCCATCGCCCGCCGTGTCCTTGCTCTCCTGCAGGTCCTGCGATCCCGCAAGCCCTTTGATGACATCCGGCAGCAGCGCCCCGCTGTCGATCGGTATATTCAAAACCACCACCCCATTCCAGTTCCGGTCATTACGAATGGACTCATTGAAATATTTGTAATCCTCCGTATCCGGGAAATTCATTTTATCCAGGACAGCGCCCGCCAGTGCAGCAGCATCCGTCTGGCTGGGCTTGTATTTGCCATAATTGCTCCATTTGGAGGGGTCAGCCAATAATTCCTGCAATGAATACCGGCTGAATTTGAAAAGGATAAAAGTGTCGTCCTTTGCTTGGGACGGGTCGGTGGGAAAATGATTGAACTCGTTCAATTCAATCTTAAAATCCCTGATGTTAAAAGAGATGCCGGCTTTTTCAGGGTTTTTCATCATGGAAGGCTTCAACACAAAAAAGACGTCTTCCTTCGACAGCGACAGATGGAAATCCGAAGTCATCGTCACGCCTTCTACCTTGAATTGAACAGGACTGCCATCCAGGCCCATTCCTGCCGAAGGGTTGATAAAGTCCAGCCGTTGGCCGGACCGAAGGAACCCCTGTGGCGTGACAAAGTTTTTATCACCGTCCAATGCCGCTGCACCCGCCGGCTCTTTTACAAATCCGCCTATCCTGCTTCTCACCAGCAGCTTTTCCAGGTCCTGTAAAGACTCATTCTGCCTAAAGGTCAGGGTGGGTATAATGGGTAGGGCCTTGCTCCCATCCACAGCCCCCGCCTGGATAGGCCGGTATGACACCTGCAGGCTTTTACCATCCGTCTGCAGGGAGGAGGCGTTGTTGTCAAAAAGCGATTTCTTCTCCGCGTCAATGTAATAATTAAGCACGGTAGCAGCGGGCGCCACGGTAATGGAGGTACGAGAGCCGGCATATGGTATATGCTCAACGCTGCCATCCTCCTTCTCCCGGATCAATACTTCCTCCAATTCCCGGAATACCAGCTTTGTCTTGTCCGCCCTTTCCGTCCCCGAATTCCCCAGCAGCAAAAAATTCCCGCCGGCTGTCAGGTCCAGCGATTCGCCCGCCTGAGGGATAAAGAAGAAGTTCCTTTTATTTTCCGTTTGCTCGTTGAAATTGGTAAAAGTCAGCCGGCTGATCAGCGAGCTGCCTTTCGGCGTCAAAAAATGATTGCCCAGCTCATCTATAAAGTTGGTCTTGATGTGATCATTGACGAACAGCTCCAGGTAAGAGCTGAAGCCATCCACGAGGTTGTTGGAGGACAGGGAGGGATAGAGCAACGCCAGCACCGTCCCATTCCGGCTATAGCTCTCATCGTCAAAATAATGATAGCTGAAAAGCCCGTTCTTGTTTGGCGTCCTGGGACTGACCAGCGATGTTTTGGGCTGTATCGCCTGATGGGTTTGCTGCATGATCCTGAAACAGACGGCGCCCACATTGTTACCGGATGCCTTTGACGCAAGCCCCAGCAGGGTTGACTGGTGCTGAAGGGGAATAACCCAGCTGTCGAAGGAATTCTCCTGGCCGTCGTTTGCAATGAGCTTAAATACATTCCCTCCATTTACAACAAATGACAACAGACCCGCAACCTCGTCAAAGCGCACGGTCGTCGTCAGGTTATTATCATTATCATCCAGGGTCCGGATAAAGACCTTGTTAAGATCGACGCCCCTGTTGAAAATGAGGTGCTCCGTACAGATGTTCTTCTTCGTGGCATCGATGGTGATCCCAAAGCTTACATTCACGTCGGTCTCACCAAGCTTGTCCACCCATAATATTTTACTGTTATTGCCAATGCCGTCCAGGAAATGCTGAAGGTTTTGCCGCAGGCCGTCACTCAAGGGCAACGCATCTTTAAAAAAGAGCAGAAGATACCTGAATGTATATTCTGTAAATGCCTTGGACATGTCGAATTCCGGCCGGCTCGTATCGCTGGCATACACCAGGAAACCTTTATTGTCCTGTGTCTGATAAAAATTCCTGAACGCGGCGTTTTGAGATAATTTCATATTTCAATATTTTATTTCATCTCCGGGAAGAAGAATGACAGGGGGTGTCCAATAGTTCTTTAACGTTCTGTATTTCCCATTCCAAAGCCGGTGAATGACGGCAGCGGAAGGAAGGGACCTTTGCAGGGACAGCTGGCCGAATGTTGTATGCAGGGGAACAAACAAAGGATCCCCATTTATACAAATACAGATGACAGGCACGATGAGGTTTCTGTAGCCAAAGGACGAGAAATAGTCGGCCTTGCTCCTGTCGAGGTTATAGATAGTATCAAAGCTGCTGTCGTTCAACGCTGCATAGTGGACCAGGTGTGCGTTGCCCCGGATGATGTCTTTCTCCGTACCTGGACTTGGATCGGGAAGGACGGAGCAGCATATATTGTTCTTCTTGAAATTGTTCTGCCATAAGAAAATGTAAGGACAGGTCTTCAGCGTATTGGAAAGCTGGATATCTTCCGAAGAGGCCTGTAGAATGTCCTTATTGCCGGCCGCGGCAGACACCTTATTCCCCGGCAGCTGCTTGTGCTGGTGAAAGACATGAAAGGGGTCCTGGATCACATCGCCTTCGTCATTCCTGGTTAGGCTGATAATATTGGTGCTGATAAACCGGTATTGCCAATCCCCGTTTTCGTCCTCTGGTCTTTCAACACCATCCACCCTGAGCTGGATATCATGGTCCAGCAGGACAAAAGAGAGATCATTATCTATCCGGCAGCCATATCTTACCAATACGCTTTCCGCCGGAGCCGGCAGGAACTCGAATATTTTACGGACAATGGCTACGGCAATACCTTTCGGCCAGTGATAGACATTCTCCTTCTCCGACAGCTTCGTCAGCAACCCAACAGCCAGCTTCCAGAAATTAAAGGTTATATCTCTCTGCAGCATGACAGTATAATCCACTTCAATGACCAGACAGTTGGAATCAGGAGAGACATATACCCGCCCAAGGTTCTCCCGGGTATACTCGCCAACGACAATATCGCAATAATTCCTTCGCAGCAATTCTGTAGGCACGATCCTGCTGTGAAAATAGTCGGCGCTGCCCATGGCTTCGACAGCCTTGAAATAACTTGGAGTATGCAGCCCCCGGATCGCCACATACTGGTACCTGAATCTTTCCTTATAGGTCAGGTCCTTTTTTTGATGAAAGATCCCTTCACAGGCGATCTTCCCGCGGGGAGGCAGCAAAAATTCAGTGGTCCCGACACGTTTGACACGATAATAATTTTGCGAACGGACTACGCCCCAGATAAAGAGACATAATACGCAAATAGCTTTCCTTGCCATATTTTACAGCATTTTTTAATCATCCGACAGTGATCGTAGATAGGGTAACTATCCTTTCTTTCCGAGGTGAGTCTTGCTTCCTGTTTGTGATAGAACAGCGATATCATTCATATCCTTTTCTCTTCCGCTTAACCGTTTGCTCAGGATCAGATCATCAAAGCCAAGGATGGGAAAAGCCAATTTTTGATAATAAAAATAATTGCACCTGCTTAGACATTGCCGGAAATCAAACCCCCGCAGGTCGATCAACAGGTCTATCCTGTCCGCCAGATGGCCCACCTGGATCACCAGGTTCTTTGACGACAGGTGCTGCCGGCTGATCTGGTCTGCTCCGGGTACATCAAAGGCAGCCAGCGCCCGGCAAAGGTTTTTCAAATTATCCGCCTTGCCGTCGATCCACAGGTCGATGTCCCCGATGATCCTTTCCTCACTATAGAACGCCACGGCAAAGCTGCCGACAACAATAAAAGGAACATTGTACTGCCTTAGCAGCCGGACAAATGCAAGGAATTCCAGATCGACTATCCCTTTTCTGAATTGCTGGGTCCTGTCCTTTTTGATCTGCAGATGATGGTCCTTTGATCGAAGGTATTCCGGGTCTGAATAATCATCCGGTTCACATCCCAGGTAAAATAGACGTATGTGTTTCTTGTTCCTCATACATTACTATCTCGCTTTACGGGTTAAAAATTCGGAAATAAATTTTCGCTTGTCATCTATCGTGTTGAAATCCTTATAGGCTTCCACCTGTCCCTTATCGATCCGGACCCCGTCTGTCCCATAATACCTTTTCGAGCTGGAGCTGAAAATAAACGCCTTGTAGCTGTTCGGAGGGCTGTCGAATTGTACCTGGTCAAATCCCTGACCTATCCCATGCGTTTGGTTAAATGAAGTATATTGAAAATACAGGATGCCGTTGTAGTAAGCCGATGATACAGACTTGAAATTGGCATACGAACGCCCGCTGGAGTCAAAGGTCTCTCCGCTGATCACATATGCTCCGTCGTTGTACTCTATCTTTACAAAGGTCTCATGCTTGATGATGTTGTTCGTATCAGGCGGACTTGTCTCAAACCAATAGCCTTCGATATAATTATTGGGATCGATCCATCTCCTGAACGCGCTGCTGCCATTGACCAGGTTATTTACAAAATAATTGCTGACAATAATAAATACGCTGACGATGATCACAATGACAATGGTTGACACTTTCCTGGATTCCAGCTTTTTGCTGAAATATCCCAGGAGCAGGGCAGTACCGATGGAACTTACGGCCCCGATCACCAGGTCATAAATATGCTTGAAGTTCTGGAGGCTCAATTCAGGTGGATTTAACACTCCAAAATTACTAGCCTTCACACACGACTATCAATACCCACTAATGAGTATTTTAAGCTATCTTTCGTTGTCGTTATTTCGTTTTTAACTTTCCTTTATGTTGTACATCGCCATCCCCATCGCCATCCTTTCGGTTGCTTATGGCATTGCTTATTTCATCACGGAGCGTCCGGCGCCTCCTACGGACTTCATTCCGCCCGATAAAAAATTCAATTATATACATCCCGAAGGCTGGAAAGGCACCCCCGTAGACCAAAAGAAACGATTTGTCAATTATGAATTCCCGTTTTACCAGGACTATATCCGGCTGCTGCGATGGTTGCCATCCCACGTGCTCAACCTGGTCCGCAACTGCGGCCGGCGGTATGAGCCTGTCATTCATTCCGGCAGCGAGTTCCTTTGTAAAAAGAATGTCCTTATCTGGCTGGGTCATGCATCCTTCTATCTTGATATCGACGGCATTAAAATATTGATCGATCCGCATTTCTTCAATACCTCGATCTACCGACGGCATACCCCCGCCCCAATAGCGCCGGAACTATTTTCAGGCATCGACTATATACTCCTCTCTCATGACCACGCCGATCACTGTGACAAAAAAAGCATCCGGATACTCATAAAAAACAATCCCCACGTCACCCTGCTCACCGGGCTTAATATGGACACGCTTTTACGGTCATTCACCTCTCTGCCGCTGAACATCCATACGGCCGACTGGTACAGGCAATACCCCATTGCAAGTCCCCTGAAGATCTACTTTGTACCTTCGAGGCACTATTGCAGGCGGCTGGGGGGAAAATTCAATGGTTATTTATGGGGTGGGTTCATCATCAAATATCCCTCCGGGCCCACGGGTGAACGGACCATTTATTTTGAAGGCGACTCTGGTGAAGGCGATCATTTTGCAGACATAAAACACCTGTTTTCTCCCGATCTGGCCATGATCGGTGTAGGCGCCTACCAGCCCCGATGGTTCATGCATCCCAACCACATGTCCCCCGAGGACGCCATAGCGGCCTTCGATGTCAGCGGAGCCGCCGTCATGATCCCGATGCATTATGGCACTTTCAACCTGTCCAATGAAAACATGGACGCCCCACTCACGCTAATGAAGAGATACGCACAGGAAAGGAATATTATCATCCCCGTACCGGGCTATCTTTTACAACTCGTATAAAAAAGAAAAAAGATCGCTGTCAGCAGCAACACCTGCGAGACCACGATCCCCGCCACGAACCTCCAGAACCGGATATGTCTTTTCTGTACAAGCTGATATAATTGCATGCTCGTCTTCGCCTTTTGGGAATGTGAGCCCCCATATTGCAAAACAAAAAACTCGGATGTCAGGAAAAAGTCGGGCACCAGCACCCGTGTCCTGATCAGTTTGAAATAGTACGTGATCTTTCTTCTGATCTGGTGCAGGGGATATAACGCCTTATAGCAATCCCATACAAATTCCACACAGCTGACGGTGACCTGGTTCGAAAAGTCGAATTCATAATCGTAGGATCTCCCCCAATAATCGTGACCTATATCCAGGATATTCGACATGAACTTGTCGACATTGTCCTTGTCGACGACAACAGGCTGTTTGCTATAGTCCGACTTCAACTGGTCGAACATCGCCCGCTCTTGCTGACCCAGCTGCTGCAGTGTGGGTGAAGAGGTGGCAGCCGTGTCCTGATCTATCAACGTGTCCACCCTTATCAAAGGCGTCTTGTCGGAAAAAACGCTGCCCGGCGGCGGGTATAGGAGCTTATGCAGAAAGCCCAGGCCAAAGTTTTCCGTGATATAGTAATCATCCATTTTTTTATCCTTTTTCTTCCAATCTTCAGTATCGACAAAGTCCGTGGAAAATCGCACCACCGCAATGTCATCACATTTTACAAAATCTTCCAGCGGAGAATGACCTACCCCCCTGGCTCCTATCGCATCGATGACCATACCTTTCCACGACGAGCGTTTTGCATCCTCCCCGCCACAATAGATGCCCGCATGCGTAAAATAGGTGGTCTGCCCCAGGATCAGCCCATCGATAAAATTGGCCTGTCTTCTCAGCAGCACATCATTGGCCTTTAATATTTTTTTCAAGCCGTCGATGTCCTTGAACCGGTAATGCCTGCGGGGTTCAGGATCGTAACGGAAGAGTATAGGAAAGATAGGATTGTATTGGACGTCGGGTAAGGCAGATCCTATCTGCCGGATACGCCCATTGACAGTGATACAATACAGCAGGCTTAGGAAGGGAAGGAATATGATCAGAATTACAACATACCAGGGCAACGTATGCAGCAGCAGGAGCTTTAGAAGGATAGCCGGCAGGGACAACGCGGCTAAAAACTCGAAAAAAATGCCGATAAGGTGTCTTCCGTTCAGGGAAGGTTGGGGTTTATTATCCATAATAGGTGGTGGGGGTTAATGATTTAATTAAGATATAAATATTTTTTGTATATTAATGAGCAAATCAAAGATTACCCCGTTGTTACCCATTAAACCCATCTGGCTGTTTTGGCCATGCCTATTGTTTTGCCTTTCCGGCAGGCTCCTTGCGTCCCCCATCATCATTAAAAACACGGACAGCTATAATTTTTCAAAAGACAGCTGGTCTTACCTGGCCGTCACCCACCCTGACGCCTCCATCGCATCGATACAGCGGGAATATCAGCAGCAGCATTTCCGGCCAGTGGGTCGATCCGTCTATAATGGCGGTATCGCGAGCCAATATCTATGGTTCCATTTTACTGTCAGCAACGAGGACAGCGTCCGCGCCGCCATTGTCATCGACGTCGAAAGCCCTCGCATCAATGAACTGGAGTTGTTTGAAAAAGACGATTCAGACATAAGGTCACTAGGAAGGCTGGGGGACTTCTTCCCCTTCGGTCAGCGGAAGATCATCCATAAGAACTTTATCTACAACAGCTATCTCGATCCGGGTGTGTCCAGGGAATACTTTCTCTATGTCAACCAGGTGGGCCATACCCTTATTCTGCCTGTCAGGATTTACAAAAGCAGGATATTCCCTTCTGTTTCGTTCAGGAACTATCTCATCGATGGTGTGACATATGGCATCCTGCTGTTTGTCTCCGTGCTGGGTCTGCTGTTCTTCCTGAGCACCCGTCATTCCCTGTATCTGTTCTACGGTCTGTATATTCTAAGCGCCATTGCCTGGTTCCTCAGCTATTTTGGTCTGGGGTATCAATATCTATGGGGCGATTATCCCAGATTAAGCACTGTCTCCGCGCCCTTTTTTGCCAGCATGAACCTCGTTCTTAACATCCAGATCTGCCAGATCCTGCTGCGGCTTAAAAAGATCGACACCGCCATGTACCGCGCCGGCAACCTCGCCAAGCTACTCCTTGGCTTAGCAGGGCTTTTCCCCGTATTCGTCGACCTGAACAAATATGGATACGCCATCGATCATACTTACCTTGCCGTCTTCCTTACCATCGTGCTTGCATCCGTGCTGGCCGTCATTGTCCCCGTACTGTCCTATTCCATCAAAGGTTCCACCGTTGCCCAGGTCTATCTCATCTCCAGCCTGTTGAAAATAAGCAGCATCATCAACCTGGCCCTGCTCGAGCTCGGGATAACGCCGGGGTTGTACAACCTCGAGGGACTTCTGCAGACAGGGATCCTAATCGAGATATCCATGCTTACTTTTGCCATCGCCCAGCGATACACCATTTACAAGCTAAGATCCTTTAAGCAGGTCATTGCCGCGCAGGAGGCCGAAAGGGAGAATATATCAAAGGAGATACATGACAGCGTTTCCAATACCCTCACCGGCGTCCGCTACGCGCTGCTGAACATGAAGGCCACGGAGGTAACTGCCTCGCCGGCCGCCAGGGAAAGCCTCCACATCATAGAAAAAAAGATAGAACAGGTACAAAAAGAGGCTAGGCAGATCTCGCATTATATGATGCCCGATTATATCCTCCGCTGGCCCCTGGCTGAGATCGTAAAAAGGTATATCAGTGACCTGAAGGAAAATGGTGTGGAAAAAGACACCTCTACTCCATCGCCCGGGATCAATTTTTCCACCAACGAACAGCAGGTGCAGTTATCCCAATCCGTGACATTGAACATTTTCCGGATCATACAGGAGTTGATTGCCAATATCAACAAACATTCAAAAGCCTCCAGCGCCGAAATTGTACTATCCTTTGGGAAGAAAAGCCTGCTGATAATATCCGAGGACAATGGTGTGGGTTTCCCCATCAATGGAACCGATGCCGCCGGCATCGGGATCAGCAATATCCGGTCGAGGGTGAAGACCCTGAACGGCAGCTTCAATATCCGTCCCATGACCACCGAAAATGAAGAGGTCGTATTCTGTGGAACGAATATCACCATCCGTATCCCCTTTTACAGTAACGCACATCAAAAAGCATTTGCATATGACTACTAACCATGCTGCCAGGTACATCATTATTGACGATCATCCTTTTTTCAGGGATGGCGTCCGGAACTTTTTAGCCATCCATTCTCCTTATGAGTGCATAGGTGAATTCCCGGAGACGCGTTATTTATTGAACTCCGACCATACCCTATTGCCGGATTTCATATTGCTGGATATCAATATCCCCAACCTGGAGGGAAAAATGTCCTGCGGCCTGTTGAAGAAAAAATATACGGCCTGTAAGATCATCGCCCTTACCCAGTACGCAGACCTTGGGGATACCCTGAAAAGCTTCCACTTTGACGGATATGTAGAAAAGGACAATACAGAGGGATTATTGGACGCCATCGACACCGTCCTGAAAGGCGCCGCCTATTTCGTAAAGAACGAAAAGAAAAAATCCGCTACACCCTTTGAGGACGATTTCCTGAAGATACACAACGATGTCTCAAAAAGAGAAGTGGAGATCATGCGGTATGTGGAAAAAGGATACTCCAGCGCCGAAATAGCGCAAAAGCTTCATATCAGCGAAAATACGGTGAAAACGCATCGTCGCAATTTCAAGCAGAAGATCGGCAAGAAAGGCCCTGAGATGAAAGAGTTGCTGCGACGCAGTGGACTGGCGGACTGACCCCGGTCGTCAGCTTGTTTGCGTTGCAGACACGGTCAATTTGTGCCCCGGATGTGTCCTTCGATGCCCGGCAGCAAAGTCATTTGCTTCGTCGATGGTAGAGAAAGTGCCGCCAGGTAAATTACCTTCTACATTGCAGGAAACCTGAAATCGGGTAGCTGGTTGAAAATCGGCTTCATGCAACATTTTCAGAAAGGCGCGGGAAAAAACAGGGACTGTCTTCTTTGGTGAAATTGCTTTTTTTGCGGCTTTTTTCTTTTTGCCTGGCATTGGGAAAAGGTTTTATTGATTAGAAGAATAAATTGCTGAATGGTATCGCAGCACTGAAGCCGATCGTCTTCCGCTGCCAGGTAGACTTTCCTGTTCCTTTGCTGTCTCCCCAGTCGTTCAACTGTAAAAAGATCTGGAAATTCACCTTGGATTGTTGACTGTCGGTGTTGATGAAGCGGAATAATAAACCTAGGGTGCCGTTGTACACCGGGCTGGCAAATGGGCTGATTTTCGTGCTGAACGCAGTCGTAAGACCCATAAAATTAGACTGCGTGAGAGCGAGCGTGGTTTGTACGGCGAAAGTATGGCTCCAGCTAATGCGCTTGGGTTGCCCGGAAATGTCCCTAACCTTGGCATCGGATTGGAACTGATAGAGCGAATCTCCACCCCTTACCTGGTGGATGGTTAGCAGATCCACAGTATCGAGATGAGTATAGTTCAAATCGTTGCCTAAGGTATAGGCTGCGCTGAAATACCAGGATTGCATCGATTTCGACGGATTCATTTTGGCAAACTGCGCGCTTCTCTGAAAAATATAGTTGTAACTGATAGTGAGCCCTGCATTGTTAAAGGTCATGTCATTGATCCGCTTAGCAAAAGCCAGACTACTGTCATAGGTCTTGAATTGCTGTTGCATATAGGTAAGGCCCGCAGAAAACCATCCAAAACGAAAATAGAGCCAGGCGTTGTTATTGATCTCCATCGTATCCAGCAAAGTTTTCAGGCTGTCCTTTAATTGCTGGTTGACATCATCCAATATTCCGTTGACCTCATAGAGCGCTTTCCTCTCATTTAAGCCATATGCTTTAAGTTTCGCGCCGGCAGTAAATATCGCATCCCGCAATAGCATCATCTTCCTGGCATTAGAATCGGTGGCCTTTTTATTCTGCTCCGCCGCAACACTATCCAGATCATGGATAGCTTTGTAGTAGGGGAGAGAATCTGTAGCATAGCTTACCTTGTATTTTACATCCAGGTCCGCCATGAATTGCCGGATCTTCTGGATCTTAGCGTCATTGTTATTGATCGCCAGATTTGCATCATACTGTATCTTTCGGGTCCCGATATTCAGAAAACTGAAGTTGGTAAATAAACTCGTATTGCCTGTGACATCTTTTCCGGAAAACAAGTTGGCAACGCTGCTGGAATAATCGGCCTGTAACCCGGCGTTAAAAATTGCATTTGAACTCTTGTGTGAAAGATTAGCCTGGATGGTCGTCGAATTGGAGGTGGGTTGCAAAGAAACACTATTTCCATCCGGAAGGCCGGCCTTGGTCGTTACCACATATGAAAAGTATTTATTAATGAATTTATCGAAATATTCCTTCGTCATCAATTGCTCGCCATTGGTAAAACGCTTTTGATGGTAGACACGCAACAGACTATCGGTGTAATTCCGTAAAACAAAGGCAATCGTGTCGGACTGATTTGTTTTACCTTGCAAAGTGTCATTTCCAATCTCTTTTTGCGCCTGTAAAGAAATAGAACAATGCAGCAGGAGTAAACTGGTAGCCGTAACAATAAAACGATTCATAAGACTGGTTTGTTTGTCAAGTCCGTACTTCGGGAGGTGATACTAAGATAAACGCTTTCCCATTTTAAAAAAACGGGAAAAACACCCAATTTCGAAAAAACTTCCACCCGGGGAAAACACCCGTTCCGAATGGAGGAACCCTCTTGGAAATCCAAATGATCAATATTCTTTTTTGAGCTTTAACTTATCGATTGACTGAATTATCGAGAATTCCTGCGGTGAAATAACCTTAAAAGGAGTAGCCAAAAGATTTTTTGAACTGTCCTGACCCATTAAGGGATGTGCTAGGGTATAAGCGCTTTTTTCAACACAGGCGCCGTCTTTGTCATCCTCGATCAGCGTAACATTAATGGTATTCAGATCTATTTCAGCGCCGGTGTAACCGGGAACATCGTCACCCTTATGGTCAGCTCTAACAATTGCCCTAACCACGCATCCATTACCGGCAACCTCAACAGGATCATTCCCCTTTTGAACGTAGGCGACAGAATAGCTTGTTGGCGTATTGATGCTCCTTATTTTTTCTCCTGCAGGTGCCGTATAGACGGTGTGATCACCATCATATCGACCATGAGTGTCGCCATTTACTTCGTCAGCATAGAATCCGATCGTACAAATAATGGACCGTCCGTCCTGGCTTATTTTCAATACGGCACTACATCCTACCCTGACGTCCCCGGCGTAATCCCCATCTCCATCCCCTACCCGATGGGCAAAAAAGTTGATCTTGTCAGGGATCGGGGTTACAGCTCGATCTTCTTCTTTGCATATTTGTGGAGATTTAGGCACTATCAACACCGAATACAGGTTCGAGTCTCTGTAGCTGAATTTCGTTATATTAAAATTCGTAAAAATAGAAGGATCGTCCGTTTTAAGTGTCAGCATGTAATCGGTGGGTCGGGTAAGGTACCTGGTGATATCTTTTGTCTTACCGTCAAAAGTTAATGCCGTCACGGATATTTTGCTGATGTCGTCAAAATCATACCCATATATTTTTAGCGGCTTTTTGTTGTCTTCATTCAGGTCAATCTGTTCAGGGGTTATGGTACAAAAGGACGGCTTGAAATATAACAAAGGTAAAGGTTCTTGATTTTTTCGGGATCTTACTAAATTTTTCAATTTTACAATCGTGTTTTCGAGACCAAACTTTAATCTTTTACTCACAAAGTCAAGGTCACATCTTGCTTCCTCGCTCGTGGTTGAAATGGACGTTTTTATTAGCCTGTCCACGTCGTTATTGATTATATCTTTTATTTCCCTGGGGTAATCGTTTTTAATTCCCCTCAAAACATCAGTCGCATTCGATGCGTCGACACTTATATGCCGTTCTGCATCGGTGAGGTCATCGACTGATTTGTTGACCTGGCGTTCGAGATCTTCCAGGCCGCAGGAGAAAAGCGCAACCGTCATCGAAAGAAGGACGGCGCAAGATAATAGGAGATGTTTTGATTTCATGATCAAGGTTTTAGCATTTTAAGAACTATATTATTTATCCCGGTAAAGATATCTCCGCCCCGGCGGCTCATCCAGATGGGAAAACCTGAAAACGCCTCAGGAAAAACCATGAAAGATTTTCATGGAAATGCCCAACGGCAAAATGTCTATCTTTAAAAGATGACAAAGGTTGCGATCATCGATGACCATAGGATATTCTGCGATTCACTGGCGGCCCTGATAAATGGTTTCCAGGATTTCACCGTTTCCTGGACAGTGCAGGGCGGCAGGGCGGCTATACATAACCTGGAGCAAAAGACCCGGTTGCCGGATGTCATGCTGCTGGATATCAACATGCCCGACGTCGGCGGTATCGAGGTGGCCAAATGGCTCTTTGAACATAACAGGGATATAAAAGTCCTGGCGCTCACCATGGAAGAGGATGACGCGAGCGTAATACAGATGCTGCAGTACGGCGTAAAAGGTTATTTGTTAAAAACCATCGGGTCGGAAGAGTTATACACCGCTCTTCAGCAGGTAGTGAAGTTCGGTTATTATTATACCCCCATTATCACACAAAATATTCATAAGCAGCTGCAAGGGAAACCGCAGGCAGATACCATCCCTGAATTGAATGCAAGGGAGAAGGAGCTGCTGAAATATTTTTGTACGGAAATGAGCTACATGGAGATCGCGCAAAAGATATTCCTGAGCGAATCGACGGTCGATACCTACAGGGCAAGGTTATTTGAAAAATTCGAGGTTAAAAACCGCATAGGCCTGATCTTAAAGGCGGTCAACCTGGGGATGATCAAGTTATAACAACTCTTTTTCCCTGGGAATGGTAATATAAATGTCCGTCCCTTTTCCCGGCAGGGACTCCATGTTGAATTTCCCCTTCAAATACCACAGCCTTCCTTCCACGTTTTGCAGACCGAGCGACTTCACAGGCCCATCGGGTTTGATCGAAAATCCCTGACCGTCATCATGTACCTGCAAAGAGATCAACGTCTCATCCGTCCGGATACAAATACTTATCAATTTGGCATTACTGTGCTTTACGGCATTGAGCACCAGCTCGCAAATAATCCTATAGAGATTGATTTGAAGGTCCGTATGAAGGATCCATTGCACGTCATGTTGGAACACAATGTCCTTATTGTATAATTGTCTGAGACTTTCGAAATAATCGGCCAGTGTATTGATCAGCCCTTTGGACGAAAGGCCCTTCGGCATAAGGTTATGCGCTATGCTTCTTATTTCAGCGATCGAATCGTCGATGATCGACTCTGTTTTAGAAGACAGCTCGCTGGGGTATTGATCTTCATTTTTATGGATGATACGTCTGAAATTTATTTTCAAGGCAGATAACAAAGGCCCGATGTTGTCATGAAGGTCCCCTGCAATCCTTTTTCGTTCATTATCCTGGACAGTGATCAGCCGTTTTAATGTTTCGGAATTCACCTGTTCCAATTCCAGCACCTGTCTTTCTTTCTTTTGCTTTTCTTCCAGCAAATTGTAAAGCAGACCAAAGGCCATAACGAAGATCTCGACCAGGCTGGCCATTGTCATACCATGTTCGTTCAGAAAATAGTTATTGATGTACCCGAAGTTGGAGAAGAACTGCAAAATGGCCATCAGGCAGGTAAACAGGGTAGCCAATGAAAAGATCTTCGCCGTGGTGTCTTTGGTAAAAAAGCAGGTAGGTGTTATTATCAGGAAAGCAAGGGTTGCAAGCAATCCCAGCTGCCACAACATCATCAAGCCGGACCTGGTTTGTATGCCAATTCCCCTATCCAGCAGGAACAGCATACTCATGGCAAGTACCGGCAAAATAAACGATAGGATCCTTAGCGGGTAATACAACCAATGACGCTTACGAAGCTCGTCTTTAAACAATGCTCTATATACTGTCAAAAGGAAAAAACACGCCCCCAGGCTGAATACAGGTTTGGCCGCCTCATTCAGGATGGGCAAATACGGATAGGCCAAGGGAAATAAATATCCATAGTGACAAACTATCCAGCTTGAAAAACAGATGATATATCCAAAATAGGCGGCTATGGAAAGTCTCCTGAATATAAAAAATGTCGAAAGTATGACGACGGCAATAAGGCTTATAGCGCCGATATAAAAGTAGACCAGCCTGTCAAGGCTCCTGTTTTTCTCATCGAGCTCAGGCTTGCTCAGCAGATAATAACCGATATTGATATTTTTTGCCGCGGCCTTCATGGCTGCCAGCATATACACCGGGCTGTCGGACCTGTCCACAGGCGCTGTATGCCAGACATAATTTCTCTCCGTATCGAAGGGTACAAGGGTGCCGCCAAAATAAAGCCTGCGGCTGGAGCCGTCGTCATAGATCCTGAAAATGCTTATGGAGTCGAGACTGGTGTTGTCAATGGTCAAATAGGCAAGATCAGTATCAGCCGAGGTATTGAGCTTAAACAATATGTATCCGTATTCATTGGTTGTCGTTCCCAGGTTTATCCTGTTATTGGCCGCTGAGATAAAATGGATGCCTGACAACCGAATACCGGATATAAATTCCTTGACACTTTTGTTGCTTATAAAATACTGAATGCTATCTGAATTATCCTTTGCCAGGCATCTGGCTGCCGGTGTAAAGGCTAACAAAAAGAACCATATACAAATTTGGCAAGACCGTTTTAGGGATGTGCGCACAGAATAAGGTATTTAAATTTTATTCCTGTGCTTAAAGCTACAAAATCAAGGGTACTCCACCAACCTCCACTATTCCGTCTTATAAACCACTCCCCCCTTCATAACAAAGGAGACATTCTCCAACGCCTTGATATCCTTCAGCGGATCATCCTTTACCGCAATGATATCCGCAAAACCTCCCGGGCGGATGCTGCCTATGCGCGCGTTGCCGATGAGGTCGGCGGCATTCGTCGTGGCCGCCTGTATCGCCTGCAGCGGTGTGAGACCGAATTTTACCATATAGAAGAACTGACGGCCATTCCAGCCATGGGGGTAAACGCCGGCATCGGTGCCGAAAGCTATCTTAACTCCTGCCATGGCGGCCTTATGGAAGCTCTCCCTTTGGACCTTACCTACCAGCCGCTCCTTGTTGATGATCTTTTCGGGGAAACCCAGCCTGGCATATTCGCTGAGGATATAGTCGTCATTATAGATATCCGCTACGAGGTAAGTGCCCTTTTCCTTCATCATCCGGATAGCCTCGTCATCCAGCATGCTGCCATGCTCGATGGATGCAACACCCGCCCGGACAGCCATCTTGATCGCCTGGGTTCCATGAGCGTGGGCGCATGCTTTACGGCCCCAAAGATGCGCTTCGTCGACGATGGCATTCATCTCCTCCTGCGTATATTGTGGTGCGCCGACACTTTCTTCTTCGGTGAGAACGCCCGCGCTTGCGCCGAACTTGATCACATCCGCGCCGTATTTAACATTGAACCGCACCTGCTCCCGCACACCGTCGACCCCATTGGCCACTCCACTAAGCTCCTTCGGGCCATCGGTCAACTGCAGGTAAGGTGAAAAGCCGTTGAGATCGCCATGGCTGCCGGTGGACCCGATAAAAAGCGTAGCGACAAACAATCGGGGACCGGGTATATCCCCCCGGTTGATCGCATTCCGCAGCGCGACATCTACCAGGCCCCGCGCACCCACGTCCCTGCAGGTGGTAAATCCCGCCATCAGGGTCCGCAAAGCAAAAGTGGGCGCCATAACGGCATCATCCACCGGCGTCTTACGGAAAATGTCCGCATAATAGTCCCCGCTCGGCTGGCCCGTAACATGGGTATGACAATCGATAAGACCCGGAAGAACGGTATACCCGCTGAGATCGATGACCTGCGCAGAATCAGGAACGGGCAGGTCCTGTCCCAGTTGGCTTACCGTATCATGATCCACCAGTATGGTGATATGCTCCAGTACCTTTCCTGCCACTGGGTCAATGAACCTGCCCGCTTTGATGACTTTAACTTGTGCGGCCGTAAGATGATAGAATAGAAGTAAACATACGCCTGGAAAGAACTTTCTCATGTTGTGTCGTTTTGGTCCAGGCTCTAACTTACGACTTATTTAGCTATGACCGGTAATAACGCTTGTACTGCTAATACTCCACCAACCTCCACTCACTCGCCTGCCAATCCACGCTCCCATTATTGGCAGACACATACCATTTGTACCTTGTGAAGGCCGTCGTATTCCCCGTCCTGAAGAGTTTCGTCTGATTCCTGCCTTCAAAAACCTGGTTGCTGCGCTGGTCCAGCACATACCATGTAAATCCGTCATTCGACCCCAGCAGCTGCCAGTTTTTCGGGTCCCTGTCCGGCAGATCGTTGCCGCTGGTGATCGTATAACTGCCCATGACATGCGCCGTTGGAAAGGTGAGCTGCATCTCGAATCCGACAGGAAAGCCACCCACAAAGAACTTCGTATTATAATTGTTATCTACAAGCTTCAGCGAACCCTCTGCCGCACCGGCCCCGCCGCTGTTCTCCTTCGTCACGGACAAAGTGCCTTGTCCCGTAAAATCGTTGTACTTTATCCCCGGAAAATCGATCTTAGCCTGCGTCAGCTGCACTGTCCAGTCATTGCCATTCTCATCCAGGTTCCCAAAAGCATTCAGGGCCAGCTGCTTCAGATCAGCGCCGGCCGCTCCGCTCCAAAAATGCACGAACTCGCCAAAATTCATACCCCGGGTATATTCGGGGAAGCTAAAAGTCCCGTTGGACACAGTGTGTTTGGGAAAATATTGCGCCAGCAGGGTAAAGAATTTATTCAACGTCGCGGTCCCGCCAAAGCCGTTGTAGATGGGATAGAACCAGTCCCTGAACCAATGCGTGCCGCTGCGGGGATAAGTGTCCGTGGTAGGGATCTTAAGGTTGTACCAGCGGGTGGCATCGGAGGTACGGCCCAGACCCAGGTAAACGTCGTACTGGTAGATCTCCATCCATTTGCTGTCATGCCAGATACCAAAGGCCGGGGAATTATGGATGCCCTTGGAAGCGCCTTCCACGATATGACCTATCTCATGGGTGACAAGATCGATGTCATTACCCGTCCCGCTGATCCAGGCATTGGGATCCGATGAACCCACGTCGATGACATTCCGCAGGTCATGGCTGACGTCGAAATAAGTGGAGGGATGGCCGCCGCTGTATTTGCCGGCATGAAAGATAGCCCAGAGACGGGAGTCGCTGCC
>Ga0105240_10000210_pt1 | contig 118555 bp, 90 predicted proteins | sample KBSC54metaG_FD_80426 | JGI IMG/M metagenome (GOLD analysis project Ga0105240, IMG submission 80426) | Corn rhizosphere microbial communities from Kellogg Biological Station, Michigan, USA - KBS C5-4 metaG | ecosystem: Host-associated > Plants > Roots > Rhizosphere > Soil | place: Michigan, USA...
AACACCCGTCTACAGTGCAGAAAAGCCTCGCTACCTCACCGTGACGGGAACACAAAGGACGTTTCTGAAAAAAGACGCTGCCTAAGATTGACAATCTAAGACAGCGTCTACACGCTACGCGTAACGTCTCCTCTACGGCGTTATGATCAAGTTTCGATACGTGGCCTTGGTCAACTCCCCGTTGTTGTGACTCAAGGCGATCGGGCCGACGTACACCGGTCCGGCCAGAGCCGGGATGGTTCGGCGGGCGATTTGCTTGCCGCGAACGGAGAAGATTAGGTTGTTTCCGTGCCGGGCGATGGTGAGCTTGCCCTTGATCGCCCTCTTCAGGCCGTCCTCGCCCTTCATGTTGTCGCCCGTTGTATCGCGCTCGGCAACCTGGGTGCCGCCGCCGGGGAAGACGGTGAGGAGGACCGCGGCGGAATCCGGCGCAAGCGATTGACGAACCATAAGGCCGGCCTTGGTATAAGTCTGGGTGTCCTCTAAGGCGTCCAGGGTGACCGACATCTCGAAGTCGCCCGAGACTTGGCGATTCAGGAACCGGAACTGGTCGGAGGAACCCCAAACATCCTCCCCGCCGCCATAGAGCTCAAAACCGCCCCCAGGAAGATTGACGAGACCGCCCGCCAGCGAGCCGTTGACATCGGTAACCGTCCAACCGGCGGGCGCGGCCTGGTTCGGTGCGGTGGTCCGGGCCGGCGCCTCCTCCGGCAAAGGCGGAAGCTGCGGATTGGGCTCGCTCAAGTACCTCCGCAGATCCTCGTAGATGTCCAATGGCTGCGTGGCAAAGGAGCGCATGAAGCTTTCGATCGTCGCTTCGGAGTCCTTTTCGAAGTTGATCGCGGGCATCGGCTTGGCGTTCGTGACCATCCCCCAACCGCTTCCATCGAAGCCTCCCGAAGCGGTGAGGACCTTGTAACTCCACATCGTGGTCATCCAGCCGTAGCCGGCATGGGCGTCGTAGTATCGGCGCATCATTCCGGCGCCGCCGTTCTCCTTGAGCACGGCGTTCATCTCGCCGACCAGGAACGGAACGTTTAGCTTGTTGATCTTCGCGTCGAAGGTCTTCAGGCGGTCCAGATGGCGCAGGGAAGAGCGGATGCGGGGGGCGTCGCCGAAGAGGCCCGGATAGAAATGCATCTGGAAGCCGACGTTGTGCCAGCCGTGATCCTTCGGGTCGCCGAAGTGGTCGAAGTTGTCGGTCGCGCCATGGGCGAGGACCAGTTTCTCCGGGTCTTCAGTCCGGATCGCGGCATAGACTTTCTCGAATCGAGCCTCGACGATGGGCTTGGCGGCACCCCAGGGTTCGTTCATGGGGTCGTAGGCGATGACGGAGGTGCGGTCCCGGAAATGCTTTGCGACTTCCTTCCAGAGCCAGTCCATTCGGGCTTGGTTTTCGGGGACGTCCCAGAGTTTGTTCTGGCCCGAGCGACCGGTGGTTTGGTCGGCGGTTTGGCCACCTTGAACGCCGTGGAGATCGAGGATTACGTACAGGCCGTGGGATTCGGCTTCGTTGACGGCTTTATCTAGCCACCGAAACGCATCCGGGCGCAGTTTCATCGGCTGGTCGTCGTCTTCGAGGATGGTGTAATTGAAGGGAACGCGGACCAGATTGAAGTTGAACGATTGAATATTCTTCCAGTCCCGCTCGGTCATCCAGGATTCGCGGAAGGTGTTCATGAGCCGCAAATCCTCGGCCTTGCCGAAGCGTTTGGTGAGGGTCTGCTCGATTCCGTACTGGTCGCCGGGGACGCCCGCGCGATCGGAAAGGCCGAACATCCAGACCTCGTTGATAAGCCAGTTGCCGAGGTTGCAGCCCTTGAGAAGAACCGGTTTGCCGCTGGGGTCGACGAGGTTTTTGCCCACGACGTGGAGCGGTGGCAGCGTTGCCGGCGCCACTACGAGAGTGGCGATTAATGCGTTCATCACGGGTCTATTCTTGCAGAAAAAAGCCCGCTTGCGCGGGCCATTTTTCTCAAGTCGTTAGGAAGAAAACGCGGATTACTTCTTAGCGCCGTCGTCGATCCACTTGGTGATCATCGCGATGTCGGACTTGCTGAGCGGAGGTCGTCCGCCGGCCGGCATGCGTGCCGCACCCGGGGCGGTCAGAACCTTCACGAGGATACTGTTCTTGCCATCGCCGGGGGTGGTGTTCGCCGCGATTCCCGCGTAGTTCGAAAGATCGACGTTGCTGCGGCGGTTCTGTGCGTTGTGGCACGGCATACAGTTCGCCGTCATGATCTTTTGAACGTTTGCGTACGTGGCATCGCCGGCGGCGGAAACCTCGACCATCTTCGAACCGGCCGGAGCCGAGAAAGCGAACATGGAATCCGCCATCTTTTCCTTGCCGACTTCGATCTTCGAAGCGATGACCAGGTACTCGTTCGAACCCGTCTTGAGGTCATAACCTCGGGGCACGTCGAGCATCTTGTCGAGGTACATCGTGGCGGTGACCGGCGCCTTCTTCATGACCACGCTCACTTCGGTCGTGTCGTTTCCGCTAACCGGCTTCGGACCGACGACTTTGGCTCCGGCAACCAGGTTTGCTGCGTCTTTCACGAAGTACGGAGCCCAGCCGAACATTTCGGGACGACCGGCGACATCGGCGAGCGACTCGTCGCTAACCGGGACCTGGGTGTAGGTGTTGTCGGCCTTTTTGTAGGTGTAGATGTTCTGACCGTCGGACTGGATGAACCCGTCGTCATAGGTGAGCTTGAACATGTTCGGCTTGCCGAGCATGAGTTGGTAGTCCAACCGCGGCGTTCCCGGCGAACTCATCTTGAATTCGACGGTGAGGGAAGGGGCAGACGAGAGCTTGTCGTAGTCCTTCGCCAGCGGGGCCGGCAGAGTTGCTTGGTGGGCGCCGAAGCCAAAGAGCACGAACGCGCCCGCGAGAAGAATAGCTGATCGCATTGCAACCCAATTCTATACCGATACAGCGTTACCAGGTATCTCGGATTCAAAAACCGGGCTAATGGTTGACGTCGATGACGGTTTGCTCGCCGCGATCGTCAATTACGGTGAGTCGGTACGGCTTATCGCCACCAAGCTTCGCTATCAGGTCCTTTTCCGATAGGGTGAGGGTTTTGGGGCCTACCGTTGTTCGGAACTCGGTGAATTGCGCCGGCGTGTCGTCGCGCTCCGTTCCCCAGACGCGGATGCCGGCTTCCGCCGAGACGGTAATCACGTCGCCATCCTTCTTTATCGTTGGCGAGGCGCCTTTGGCCGGTTCCGGAGGGTCGGGTTGGAAATAGGGGTTGAAGTTCAGGCGCGCCGCCATGAAGGCGTCCCAGCGGGTGTGCTCGTCCGGCTTGGCCATCTTGGTGGCGGGTTCTCGGGCACTGGGCGATTCCACCTCGCAGAAGACGCGGTTGAAGTAATCGAACCCGCGCGACATCACGCAGTAGGGGTCTGCGGAGTGGGGAAGGCCAAAGGTATGGCCCATCTCGTGCGCCATCGCGCCGAGACCGGTGGCGACGTTCGCCCAGACCGTATCGCGACTGTTGCTATCGTCTAGGAATTGGGCGGTGTCGACGGGGGTAGCGTCCTTGAAAACTTTCGGGACTTCCTTCAGGGAAGCGGGCCAGAAGACCATGCTCGCGGATCCGAAGGCTCCGAGCGATCCTCCGCCGAGGGCGTAGTGCCCGGGGCTCTTCTTGGTGGCGGGGTCGTAACCGGAGTAGCCGAGCATCGCGCACCAATGGGTTTCGGCTTCGGGGAACTGAGCCTTGAGCTGGTCGTAGATGAAGCCCCAGGAGGCGTTGTTCTCCATCCCCCGCATCTCCGCCCCGGTCTTGGGGACGGTCACGGTATGCACGATCACGTGGCCGTCGGCGTCCAACTCAAGGCCGAAGGTTTTTCGGTCGTAACCGGCTTCATGCATCGCCTCGGCGTAAAAGGATTGGATCAGCTTAAGGCCGATATCCATCTTCTCTTTGATCTTGAGCGGGTCGCCGGGTTTGGCCGTGATGTACCCGTCCCCTTCGTCGCTGGCCTTGATCCAAACGGCGAGGACCTTCTTTCCGTTGGTCGGAGGCTTGTAGTCGACCCGGTACTTCATCGTGTCCCGGCCGGACTGCATAACGAGCATGTTGACGCCCGGTTTAAGTTCGACGAGGGCTTTGAATTCGCCTTGCGTGACGGAGAATTTGTTCGCCGATGCCCAGTCACGGCCGACGGCGATGTTCTCTCCGGTGGCGTGTCCGTGGAGGATGACGACGGGGTAGCGGACGACGTCGCCGGCCTGGATGTTATCGATCTTGATCTCGGCCTTCGCGGTTCCCGCAAGCACGCCGAGGGCGATCAGGGACGTCCAAGGACGCCAAAGACTCGATCCCATGCTGGTTTAGATACCTGAAGGGAGCGATTTGGAATTCGTTCGTTACCGATCGCTCGGCGGCTACTTTGGCCTGAATCTATGGAAAATCACCCAATCATTCGGTGCAACCGGAAACTTACGCAGGGTTAACCGTTGATAGCCGCCATCTCGTGACACGGCTTCTTTCACCACTTCGATCAATCCCTTTTCGTAGTTACACAGCCATCGGGTAACCACCCAGCCACTGCCGTTTGCGGAGCTGACGGGTGCTTTCCAATGGGATTTAGTTAGCCAGCTTTTTGGAGCGACACCCCAGGAAAACATGCCCTGATAAACCCGGAATTGTTGGGGAACGCCGTAATACAAGGCGTCGGTGAGAAAGCTTGCCGGCATGACCTCGACCAAATCGGATTGCATAGAGTCGGCAAGTTGGGGAGCCGTCATCATGCGGACAAAGGACAAGGCTTCTGAAGTGCTCCGAATCTGAACTCGACCGGCCAAATCTTCGATTCGTTCTATCGGAGTTATTTTCTGGCCCTCTTCAAGGATGAGATCCCTCTTGTAGCCTCGGGGAATGCCTCTGAACTCAGAGATGGAAAGGATGAGTTTCCCATTTGTTCGAAACGGGGTGACCAAGGACACTTTGCCAACCGGTGAAAACTGGGGCGATGCTAAAAGGGCTGCGGCTTGGATTTGCCGGTATCCGCGAATTCCCACCCCTTCATTCGCCGAGGCAATGTGGGAGGCGCACCCGATGAGCACCGTAGTCGTGAGGGACCATCGCGCAATGTTAAAGATCACTTCCAAACTTCCTCGCCGGTAATAGAAAATGCCGCGAGCACGGCACTGACTTCATCACTACCGGCCATTCGGCCAATGACGACGTCTAGTTTGTGACTCAAGACGTCTTCAAGGTTCACCCGAACCTCAACATGCAACCCGATGAATCGCATCCCGTATGCTCCGACTGTGTTAGAAGTACGAGGCTTGGGGAAGTCCTTTGGGGCGATTGCGGCCGTAAAGAACGCTTCCTTTCGAGTAGAAAAGGGCGAACGGTTCGGCCTGCTCGGCCCCAACGGGGCGGGCAAAACGACGACGATCTCGATGATTACGGGGACCCTCGACGCCGATCAAGGGTCGGTGTTGATCGACGGCGAAGCCGTCTCGACGCGGTCCAACAACACGAAACGGAAGGTTGGCTATGTGCCGCAAGAACTCGCCCTCTATGACGAGATCACGGCACGGGACAACCTTCGGTTTTTCGGTTCCCTCTACGGACTCGGACTGGTGCAGGTGCTGAAGTCGTCCCAACGATCCCTCGAAATTGCGGGACTGACCGACAGGGCGGACGAACCCGTCAAGAACTTCTCGGGAGGCATGAAGCGGCGGCTAAACATCGCGGTCGCGCTCATGCACGACCCGGAGTTGATGATCTTCGACGAGCCGACCGTTGGCGTCGACCCCCAAAGCCGCAATGCCATCTTCGAGACTCTCCTAAGACTGGCGGACGAAGGGAAGACCATCGTCTACACGACCCACTACATGGAAGAGGTCGAGCGGCTTTGCACACGTGTGGCGGTTATGGATCACGGCGAAGTCGTGGCACAGGGGCGGCTTGGCGAACTGCAGAGCATGCTCGGCCACGGCAACCGGGTGGTTATCGAAATGGAATCCGCAACTTTCGTCCAAGGAATTCCGGGCGCGCTCAACCTTAAGATCGAAGAGCAGACATTGACCTTCGATGTCGAGGACATGACCCATGACCTCCCGAAGGCGCTGGCCGCGCTTTCGGAAGCCGGAGTGCGTTTCACCGGCGTGCGAGCCAAGGCTGCCAGCCTCGAAGAAGTTTTCCTCCACCTTACGGGCAAATCCCTCCGCGACTAAATGCTTACTACTCTCTGGGAACTCATACGCAAAGACCTCAAGGTCTTCTTCGCGGACCCGAAAGCGGTCCTCATCTCCTTTCTTGTGCCGGTCGGCATCGCCTCCTTCATGGCCCTCGCCTTCGGAAATGCGGGCAATAGCGATGCGAAGCAGACCACTAAGATTCAAATTGCCGTCGCCAACGAGGACTCCGGTCCGGTCGCGGATGACGCCATGGACCGTCTCCTCAAGAGCGACCAGGTGACGGTGAAAGAGGAAGATTGGGCCGCGGTCCAAAGGGATGTTAAAGCGGGCACGCTGCCCTATGGTGTCCGAATCCCGAAAGGCTTCGGCGACCAAGCGGTCGCGACGCTCGGGTCCGACGACAAAGGACCGGACCTACCCTCCACCACCGATCCAAGTCAAACCATCGCCAGCCAAGTTGCTCGCGGCGCAATCATGCAAGCCGTCATGGGCAGCATCGTGAAAGCAAAGTACGGCGCCATGGCCGGATCCGGCGCACCGCCCTTCCATGAGACAGCGGTTGCCGCCGATAACATGGCGCCCGCGGCGGATGCGAACAAATGGGACGGAGTCGCCCACTCCTTCGCGGGTATGGGCGTCCAAGGACTTCTCTTTTGGTCGATCGAATCCGCGATGGGAATCCTTCGCGAACGAAAACAGGGAATCTGGCGGCGGTTGCGAGCCTCACCGGTTTCTCCGGCAATGTTGCTCCTGGGCAAGATTCTCAGCGGAGCGATTCGCGCGATCTCCATTCTCGCCGCCGTCTTTGGCGTAGGCGCACTTGTCTTCCACATGCACTTCGCCGGAAGCTTTATCGGCTTCCTACTGGTCGCCGTATGCGCCGCGCTTATGGCATCGGCCTTTGGCATGTTCGTGGCGTCGTTGGGAAGAACGGAGCAGCAGAGCCGAGGGCTCTCGGTTCTGGCCGTGCTCTTGATGATGATGCTCGGCGGAGCTTGGTTCCCCGCGTTCCTCATGCCGCAATGGGTGCAGCAAGTCGCTTTGGCGATTCCCGTGAGGTGGATCGTCGAGGGATTTGACGCCATGACTTGGCGTGGACAAGCCCTCTCGCAGGCGATGCCTTTCGTTGGAGTGATCCTCGCCTTCGCCGCCGCATTCGGCGTCATTGCCTTGAGAAGAATGCGGTGGGAGTACGAGGCCTAACCGCCGAGGCGGTCGATTAGTGACTCGGTACGAGTCCGATCGACCGCTTTCCGGTCTGGGTGGTAACGGTGCCGACCTGGTTCTCGCGACGGATCTGTTCAAGTCGCGCCCGGATCAGCTTGTGGGTTCGGTGAAGGCGAGACCGGATCGTTCCGACCGGCTTGCCGAGCATGTCCGCGATCTCGCGGTAGGGAACCGCTTCGACGTCTGCCAGCGTGATGAGCAACCGCTGCTCCGGAGAGAGCGAATTGAGCACGCGCTGCAAGTCCTCGTTGAAGGTGCCTTCGAGGATGCGGACTTCCGGATTGGATGTCATGTCCGGCATATCGAAGTACAGGTTCTCGTCGCCACTGCCAACGTTAAGCGGAGCGTCGAAGGACACGGCCTTCACGCGGCGCCGTCGGTTGCGCAGGAGATCTAGGAACAGGCGGGTGACGATTCGGAAAATCCAGTTCTCGAACGGTCGGTCGCCTTCGTAATCGCCAAACGACCGGTAGGCGCGGAAGAACGCCTCTTGAGTGAGATCTTCGGCATCCGAACGGCTCCCCGACAGTCTGAAGGCCATGTTGAAGACCTTCTTGTAGGTCTCCGCCATCAACCCGTCAAACCGCTTTTGATCGCTTGAGTTTAGTTGATATGTGTTACTGAGCATTTGGTCAACACCCCTCCTCGGAGCGCTTCATCTGTGCAAGCTTTTGCTTTCACTTCTATACATAAAGACAAAATCGCGAGGTCGGTAGTTCCTGTTCCTTACCCTTTGACGAACGAGAAGAGGTTTTGCTTTCAGCGGCTTTCCGGTACCCCTTATGGGGGTTACGGGAAACCCGCCGGCGATTTTCGACTCGTTTTTTTCGTCTTCTAGAAGAACAACCGTTTTTACGGAACGAACGTTCAGAAATTCCAGATTTTTCTTCAGAAATGGGCCAAATGGCACGTTTTTCGGTCTGATCGGTCATTTCCGAGGGTCATTTGGGTAGTGCGGCGAAACTTTCTATTTATTCCTTCGGGGGTCGCTTGGCGATCCCGCAGTGGGTCTTTTGGATGACAAGGCAAGAGGTTCTTTGTTCCGTTACAAGCTGGCTGATGAATGACTAGTCGTTCTTGCCCGGCCCGAGCGTTGCCCACTAGGCCTAACGGCGGCGCGACAGGCTAAACGGGTGAGTTGCGCAGGCGTCGCATCCGTTTTGCGATTGGAATACGTCGCGCGGAGCCTTTCTCGCCCTTCGAGGACGGCTTTTGGTCACTCGATTTTGGGTGACCCCCGCGCTTACGGACGGCTTTCGCGGCTATCCTTGCACGGATGGCCGCGCCACGCTTCGTCCGCTACGTCAACCCGCTCCAAGGCACCGACTCTCACCACGGATTTTCGACGGGAAATACGCTTCCGCTCGTCGCAATGCCGTTCGGAATGAACCACTGGAGCCCCCAGACGGCCGAGGGTTCGTGGTTCTTCTCTCCCCACGCGCGGAAGTTGCAGGGGATGCGGCTAACGCACCAGCCCAGCCCTTGGATGGGCGACTATGGCGCGCTGGTCATCATGCCGCAATCGGGCACGCTGACGTCCCGACGGCACTTGTCCTCGGATCGGCGGGCGCAGGCTTACCGTCCCGATCAGACGACGTTCGCACCCCACTACTTCCAGGCGGAATTGATCGGTACCGGGATCCTGATGGAATTCGCGCCGACGCTTCGGGGCGGAATCTTTCGGTTCCGCTTTCCCGAGGGCCGTCCGGCTCGCTTCATCCTCGAACCGGCCAAAGGCCTCTCGAAGATCGAGATGCGGCCGGATCGGATGTCGATCGCGGGTTACACGCGAGGGAATGCGGGAGGCGTGCCCGAGGGGTTCGCGCACTACTTCGTCGTTCGCTTCGATGAGCCCTTTGAGGGGGGCATGCACTTCCACGGGAACGAGCCTTATGAGGACGTCGAAAAGGAAGGGACGCGGGTCGGAATCTCGCTCGACCTCGGCGAGGATCTTCGGGGACCGGTCATCGCCCGTATTGCGACCTCATTCATCTCGATCGAACAGGCCGAGCGAAATTTAGATCTTGAAGTCGCGGGAGCGAGCTTCGAGGAGATCGTGGGGAAGGCCGAGGCGGCTTGGGAAGCCAATCTAGGCCGTATCGAAGTTGAGAGCGACGACGAAGATCAACTCCGAACCTTTTACTCCTGCCTTTACCGCACCCAACTCTTCCCCCGAATCTGGCACGAGGTCGATGCGGAGGGGAAGACGGTCCACTACAGCCCGTACGATGGAAAGGTCCACGAAGGGATTCTGTACACGGACAACGGGTTTTGGGACACATACCGCACGGAGTACCCGCTGCTGGCCCTCCTCGATCCGGAGCGCGTCGGTGACATCCTTCAGGGCTGGGTCAACGCCTATAAGGAAGGCGGTTGGTTCCCGCAATGGGCGACGCCGGGCTACCGGGCTTGCATGGTCGGAACGCACATTGACGCCGTCATGGCCGACGCGGTGGCCCGCGGCGTGCGCAACTTCGATATGGAGACGGCACTCGACGGGATGCTAAAGCATGCCTACGAAATCGGAGATGCCGACGGCGCATATGGTCGAATCGGAATCGAGGACTACAAGGAACTCGGGTACGTCGCCACCGATCGGCATCACGAAGCGGTGGCGCGCTCGCTGGACTACGCGTACGACGACTTTTGCATTGCGCAGGTGGCGAAGGCGTTGGGCCGCGAAGAAGTCGCCGGGAAACTTCTCAAGAGGGCGACCAACTACGTCAAGCAATACGACCCGGAAGTCGGCTTTATGCGCGGACGAAATGCGGATGGAAGCTGGCTCGCTCCCTTCGACCCGTTCAAATGGGGCTCGCCCTATGTCGAGGGCGGAGCTTGGCAATCCAGTTTTGCCGTCCAGCACGATGCGGCGGGATTGATCGCTTTGATGGGGGGCGACGAGGCTTTCGTCGCCAAACTGGACGAACTTCTGGCCACGCCTCCGCGCTTCGAAGTCGGAGTCTACGGCTTTGAGATCCACGAGATGACGGAAATGGCCTGCGCCTCTTTCGGCCAGTACGCACACTCCAACCAGCCGGTCCACCACATCCTCTATATGTACGCTTCCGCGGGGCGGCCAGATCGGACTCAGGCCGAGGTGCGACGCGTGATGAACGAGTTGTACACGCCGACCCACCTTCCCGGCGACGAGGATAACGGGGAAATGTGCGCCTGGTATGTGCTCAGCGCGCTCGGGATCTTTCCGCTGACGCCAGGACATCCGAGTTGGGTTTTGGGAGCTCCGTTGTTCAAGAAGGCGGCAGTCCATTTGCCGAACGGCAAGGATCTTGTCGTCGAAGCGCCGGCAAATCAGGACGGCGCCCTCTTCGTGACGAGTGTAAGTTTTGATGGAGAACCTGTCGAAAACCTCTGGTTGACCCATGGGGCCGTTGCCAACGGCGGCGCGCTCACGTTCGACATGTCGGCGACAAAGAAAGAAGGGACGACGCCGGATCGGCATCGCCCCTTCTCGTTGTCGGTGATTGCGAACTAACCGAGAGTGAAGGTCTGCGAGACGCTTCCGTCGCCGAGGTAGGCGGTGATGGTCGAGGTATCACCGGCCTTCGCGCCTTTCAGAGGAAGGATTCGGAAGCGAGCGCCGGTGGAATTCGCCGGAATCGCAACCGTCGAGGGAACCGTAATGTTCGGGTTACTGGATCTCAATCGCAAAGTCGCACCGCTGGGGCCCGTGGCGCCCATCAAGCCGACTTGACCGATGCTTCCGTCCGAGTTCGAGGTGAAGTTCAGTGAGGCGATGGCGGCCTTGTGAACCAAAACCGTCTGGGAAGCCGTGAAGTCGCCGAGGTGCGCATTAATCGTCGCGTAGGTATCCCGATCCACACCGGCGGTTTTGACCGTGAAGGTCGCCTGAGATTGGTTGTTGGCGAGGCGGACTTCCCCGGGGAAGCTCGGGAAAACGGCGGCGCCAGCGGTAGTGTCGAGGAGAATGTCGATTGTGAACGGGGTCGGTGAGTTGGCGATCACGGCGTCAGTGAAGATCAAGCCGCCGTAGATCGGGTGCTCAAGGACGGGCATTCGGACCATGTTTGTCGGCGTGAGAGTGAAGGCTCGCTTGATCCACTTGCCCCCCTCCTTGTGCTGTCCGAATCCCGACATTGCGCCGAATACGTTGATGGAGGTGATGTTGGTCAGTTTCCAGTTAGGGTCGGCGGCGATCAGGGTGTTGGCGTCCGTCGCGGTCCAGGTGCCACCGACATTCTCCCATACCATTGCGGACTGGTTTTTGGCGGCATCCTGTACATAACCGACCGCCTTCGTGCCCCACGTGTCGATGGCGAGCGCATTCGTTTCGCTATCCGCGCCGTTCAGACCCGGGAAGAATCCCCACTGATTCTGGGTGCGGTTGAACCAAAAGCCGTGGAAGTAGGTTCCGTTCTGGTTTGCATAAGGGCCGAACGAGTTACCTACGGTGACCGAACCGCCGAAGGTGCTTAAACCGCTTGGGTAAAGGTAGGTGAAGGCGCCGCCGGCCATCGAGGTCGTACTGACACCGTTCAGCGTTACGAAACGGAGCTCGGGAAGCTGGTAAAAGTTCGTGACCTTCATGTTCGAACCGACGATCATCCCGTTCTCGTCAATCCCGCCCGGAAGCAAATCGGGGATGTCCGCCGTTCGCGAGTGGGTCGCGAAGCTATACCGGAAGGTGTGGGTCTCCACTCCGCTCGAACCCTCCTTGTTGTACTGACCGACCGCGATCCCGTTTTGGTTGAGCCCGACCGGCCAACTGAAGACGTTCTCCAGACCTTGGCACATGTTGTACATGGTTCCGTTCGGCGTATAGGCGATGGCGGAAGGCACGTAGGCCGGAGTTGCCGTACCGGCGGTTTGGTTGTAGTTGTTGATGTAGTTGAAGGCAAGGCTGCTCCAACCCGACGGCATGTTATAGAAGGTGCTGGACGTGTTGGCGGCGCCGTACAGGCCGGTGAAATTGTTGGCGGAGATATTCGCCTGTCCGCAAGCTTTTCCGTAGTAGTTGATCCCCAGCGCGGAATTTGTCAGCCCGGCGTCCCCATTGATCAGGTTGAGCTTGTAGAACGGCCAACTGGCGTGCGCGGAGGTGATGCTGGATAGACCGATCGCGGTAAAAGCGTAGGCCAAGGCGAGATTGTTTCGTTTGATTTTCGGCATTTGAGGGGTTCCTGTCGGTGGCGTTCCGAATCACGTCGGATCGCGATGACATAGAGATATCCTCGCCACGTGACACAAGCGTGACAACGCCGTAACACCCCGGATACCGGGCCCTATGGCCCCACGATTTGGGGTCAAAGGACCCACAAATTCGATCAAAAACGGCTTGTCCCACCTTCTGGAAACACCTGAGCGACCGCCCTCGCGAGCCACACAATGAGGAAGTCCCGAGAGGTACCTCATGCGACGCGCTTTTACCCTTATCGAACTTCTCGTCGTGATCGCGATTATCGCGATCCTCGCTGCGATCCTATTCCCCGTTTTCGCTCAGGCCAAGATTGCCGCCAAGAAATCCGTTTCGGTCTCAAACCAGAAACAGATGGGCCTCGCCGAGCTCATGTACATGGGCGACTATGACGACACCGTTATTTCGTCCTGGGCCCGCGGCTTCCCCGGCGATGCCGCCTTCTGGGTTCAGCCGTATATGAAGAACCTGAAGATTCTTATCGACCCGAACAAGTCGATCTCCACCGGCTCCTTGGTGAGCGTTTGCGGCGATGCGGCGAACGACCCCTACGGCACCTACGAGATGCAGCCGGGCGGCCGAGACAACCCTACGGGCGAGCCTTACGTTTGGGGCTACGGCATCAACAAGGGCGTGAGCTGGATGGACGGAAACGGCCTCCAGATCAGCGGTCCGACCCCGGTCAATAAGGGGCAGGATATCCAGACCTCCTTGAATGGCGTCCCGGTAACGGTGACGGTTTGGAGCCTCCAGATCGGCATCGCGGCAAGCGCGATCGTCGCTCCGGCGGAGACTTTCTTCTTCGCGAACTCGGGCGAATTGCCCCGAATGAGCATGCAGCTCGAAGCCATGACGCCCGTCGGCTACCCTGGCCATAACGACTCGCCTTGCTTCGTCGCCGCGCACCAGGGAATGCCCTATGCGAACGGCAATGTCTATCTCTTCTGCGATGGTCACGTCAAGTACGAGACCTACGTAAGCGCGCCAACGAACCCCAGCGGCCCCGGTGGCGGACTTCCTCAGGTGTCTAGCAACCCGTGCCGATACTACGCTTCGCACGATCCGGGCGAGAACTTCCAGGACTGTAAGAACGGCTGGCGCTGAGCCAGAAAAGACTGTTCACCGCTTCTTAAACAGGTTGGTGTACAGTTTGATTTAGATGCACTCAGGGCTCATCGACGAAGCTGATCCTGTAGGCGCCGAATCCGTTGGCAACTCTCCCGTTGCCAACTGGATTCGGCGGTACCGAACCCAAACCAGGTGCTCCTTACGCGATCTGGCGGAGCGCTCTGGGGTCAGCCGGTCCACGCTGAGCCGGTGGGAACGTGGGGAAAGTCATCCGAGCCAGCCGGAGTTGGATCGGCTCCTTAGCGTCGCGGGCAATCCGTCCGCTTTAAAGGCTCAGAAGGCAGCTCGCTTCGATGCAAAGATCGCGGCCATTGACGTCATCGCAAGGCAGCGCCTGTTGCGGGCGGTACGTCATCGCAATGGCGTCGGTCTCCGGGATGGCGCAGAGCAGCTTGGGGTCTCCAAGGCTTGTCTGAGCCGCTGGGAATCTGGCGATCGCTACCCAGGGCACGAATCGGTGGCGCGGGCCGCCGCTCTCTTTGGCGCCAGCGCCGACGAATTGGACGCCCTTCGGAGTCCGTCGCCGATTTTTAACTGCGGAGCGAGCCGGCTAGACGATCTTCAGGCGGAGATTCGGTCTTTGCGGCAAGGAATTCCTCATGGCCAATCGCGCGAACTCGATCTTGCGTTCATTCGCGTGGAGGCAGAGCTCTCGCGAAGTGAGAGCGTCGCGTCGCGCCGGGTCCGGCTGGAGCTTCGGGCCACGCATGTGGAGTGGCTTTCGTGGTGGTATCGGAGCCCCGAGGCGGCGGCCCTAGCCCGCGAGACCCTGCTTGAGTTCAAGCGTGACGCGGCGGCGCCGGTCTGGGGACGAGTCGTGCGTGCCCGCACGATTCAACTGACGGAGAAGGAGCACGATCCTTGCGGCGCGATCCACCTGATCGAGCAACTTCTGCCTGCACTCCAGGGAACGCCCAGCGAGGCGTTCGTAACCCGAGAGCTTTCCAGCCAGTTGCTCGATATGGGGGAAAACCGGACGGCTCGGCAACTCCTCCTACGGAGCCAGGGGCTGATAAACGGAGAGGAGGAGGGCGGGTGGGACGGATATTGTCGCGCGATGACCGAGGCGGAGATTTTGTCTCGCGAAGGGCGGCACGAGTCGGCAATGGCCATGCTCCCGACTGGTCAGCCGGATGATTTCTATTTGTTGTGTGCAAGCGCCGCGGGGAAGGCCAATGTGTGCGCTCGAGGAAACGAGCCGGCGCTTGCGACCCAGTATTTGGCGCAAGGCTACGAGGCCGCCGCCCTGGCCGGGATGGAGCACTTCCGCCAGAGTTTGCAGCGTCGTTTCGACGCGTTGGCGCTATAGCGCCAGGTATTGATGCACCAGGGCGACTGACATGGAGCCCTCGCCCACCGCAGAGGCCACGCGTTTAACCGATTCGCAGCGCACATCCCCAACCGCGAACACGCCCGGGCAAGAGGTTTCTAGGAAGAACGGCGGTCGCTCCAGCGGCCACTTTTTGTCCTTCAGCAACGAGAGGCCAGTCAAAACGAAACCCTTTGGGTCGCGGCAGATTGAGTCCGGAAGCCACGTTGTTCGGGGGACGGCGCCGATCATAACGAAGATGCCTCGGATTGGCTTAACCTTCTTCTCGCCAGTTTTGCAGTTGGTAAGTTCGGCGGATTCTAGGCAGTCCTCGCCGATCAGCTTAGTTATCTCAGAATCCAGCAAAACAGTGATGCGATCGGACCGCTCGATACGCAGGGCCAAGTAGCTGGACATCGACTTTCGGAGGTCGTCGCCGCGCACGACGAGATAGACGTGCTCGCTGTTCTCCGCCATGAATACGGCGGCCTGACCGGCCGAATTGCCGGCGCCCACTACGGCTACCGCATCGTCGTTGCAAAGCATCCGTTCGATATTCGTGGCTGCGTAGTACACGCCACGCCCTACGTACTTCGCTTCCGGATCGGCATCCAGGTTCCGGTAAGCCGCGCCAGTTGCGAGGACGACGCACTTCGCCTCGATGGACTCTTCCTCGGAAAGGGAAATGATATGGCTGCCGTGGTGGCTGCACGTGATGCCGCAGACGGTGCGGGGGACGAGCATTTGGGCGCCGAACCTCTCGGCTTGCACGACGGCCCGATCGGCTAGGTCGCGCCCGCTGATCCCTTGCGGGAAGCCCATGTAGTTCTCGATGCGACTGCTCGTGCCGGCTTGGCCACCGGGGCCTTCGCTATCCAAAACTAAAGTCGAGAGGCCTTCGCTGGCTCCATATACCGCCGCGGCAAGGCCGGCAGGCCCCGCGCCGATGACGACGAGATCGTAGACCTTTTCCGTGAGGGCGGCGTTGATTCCGAGGGCTTTGGCCAATTCGGCGTTCGAGGGGACGTGAAGGACTTCGCCGCTGGGGACGACGACGATAGGGGTCTCGTCTTCCGTAACGTCAAATTCGGCAAGGCTTCTTTGGGTGGCTTCGTCACCTTCTAAATCGTCCCAATGGAATGGGAAGCGGTTGCGGGCCAGGAATTCGCGGATGCGCAAAGTGTCTGGGCTGTATCGGGAGCCAATGACGAGGGGCCCGACGGAGGACATTTCCTGGAGTAACGAACGGCGCATCAGGAACGCGCGCAGGATGATGTCGCCGATCGCGGGAATCTCCCCGACGATGGAACGGACGCAATCCCCCGGAACCTTAAGGATCTCCATGTCGGTAACCGCAATCGCCGTTACGACCGTAGGCCGCCCACTCAACACGTCGATGTCGCCGGAGAAACTGCCCACGTGATGGGTGGCGACGTAGTTGCCGGTTCGCCCATCCTCGATTCGCATTTCGCCTTCAAGGACGACGAACATGCAGACCGAAGCGTCGCCCACCGTCCAAACATGGTCGTCCTTGGGCACGTGCACCCGGCGGCCAAAGGCTTCGAGGGCCTGAAGCTGAGACGCGTTGAGCGTGGGGAAGGCGACGGCTAGTCGCTCGTCCTTGTTTGCCCCGTCCGCTCGTAGATCGATTGCCGTTGTGTCCGCCATGTTGTCCCCGCCGCTCAAGGTCCCTTACTTAGTGAAGCACTTCTACGCCGGATCAGACGTAGTCTTCGTCCACGTAGCACCACCGCCAATCTTCGCCCGGTTGAAACGACTGCACGATCGGGTGGTTTGTGGCGTGGAAGTGTTTGGTGGCGTGCTTGTTCTTCGAACTGTCGCAACAACCCACGTGGCCACAAATCAGGCAGATGCGAAGGTGTACCCAACTGTCGCCCATCTTCAGGCACTCTTCACACCCGTTGGCGCTCGGCGTAACTTCACGGATTTCTTTGACGTGTACGCAACTCATGGTCTCTATCTTGTCACCTGACGGGCGTAATGGTCCGCCTTCTCGTGCGGTCTTAAACAATCATGGGACGGATCGGAGGCATATGTTTGCGCGAAAGACGTGCAAAGAGGGGTTGCCCCCTCTGCCATCCGATAGACTCTCGCGATGGGCGGGGAAACTCCTGTGACCAGTAGCGAGACCATTCCGCTGTCGCTCGGTGCGGCCCGCGAACTGGATGCGCTTAGCATCAAAGTGCGCCCCAAGGTCCTTCGTTACGTCTCCGCACGTATCCGCAATGTCGATCACCGCGAAGAGGTCATCAGCCGCGTCTTTCAGGCGCTAGTCCGGTCTTGGTCTAACTTTCGGGGTGAGTGCCCGCCGGAAGCATTCGTGCTTCGCATCGCCGCCAACGCAGTCAAGAATTACTACGAACGCGACCTGGCCCGGCAATCAAGAAATATTTCTTTGGAAAATTGGTGCGAGGAGTTTTGCCTGCAACAGAACACCGCGCTGCCGGGTCCTCACCAGCAGGTTCACGCGCGTGCGGAAGTGGAAGGCTTACTTAAAGAGATTCATAAAGTTTGCTCCCCTGTGGAGTGCACGGTAGTGGAATTGGTCTACCAGGGCAACACGATGGAGGAAATCGCCACCCTGCTGGATATGAAGCCGGTGACCGTTCGAACGCATGTCTTGCGGGGAAGAGGCCGGCTATTGGCCCACCTCGTAAGGGAAGCTCCTGACTTCTTGGGGGGGACGGACGCCGTTTTTGCCGCAGTACGACGGCTAAGGAAATCCAAGGAGAAGGACATCACGGACGAGGAGATCGCTGCCATCAACGGAACCAATAAGTCGGAAACTCTTTTGCGGCAGGCGATGATCAAGATTGCTCCCTACCTCGGCCTGATCGCGATATTGACCTGGGCGGTGCGTGCATGAGAGATCACGACGACATCGAGATTGGTCCGCAGGAACGGAACCTGGGCGAGAAGCTTCGGGGATTCCGGGACAACCAGTGCCCGCCCACCGACGACCTTGTCGGGTTTGTCGAGCACAAGCTGGCTCAAGCGGCTCATGACGGCGTGCTTCGACACCTCGGGCACTGCAAGAGCTGCCGGGTAACGGTCATGGAACTGCGAGCCGCCGAGAAGGCGATGGTTCGCCGCAGTGGAATCTCTTTGCAGCGGCTTCTGCCGGTATTTGGGATCCTTTCCGCGGCGGCAGCGGCGGCCGCCGTCTCTGCGGTATTTCTTCGCACCCAGAATCCCGCGAAGCCAATGGGCCGGGAACCTTACGTGGCATTGAGCGGCACCCCAGCGCAACTCGTCGGTAAGGAAGCTGGGTCGCCGAAGGTTTCGAAGTTGCCGGCGGCAACGGCCGTAACGAAGGTTAAACCCAAGAATTTGGTTAAAGAGCCTGAGCCGGGTCCGGACGACACCAAGCCGAAGATGGCGGAGGAACCCAAGGCTAAGCCGACCGTAAAACCGGTCCCAAAGGACGGATCAGAAGTGAAACCCCCGCCCCCGGCTCATTCCGAGACCCCCGCGCCGCCCTCTACGCCGCCCGATATTTCGACGCCTCCTTCGATCAAACCCGGCGGCAGTGGCGTCGTTGTTGCGGCGAGCGAGTCCAACGTAGGCTCGGAGAAGATTTACGCGCTGGTAGGACCTGGCCATACGTTTGCGCTTGATTCGCCGGATTCGCACGAAGCGGATCGGCAACGGATCGAGCAAACCTACGCGGACATGATCCGGGAGGCCAAAGCCGATTTCGATCGACGTATCGACCAAGGCAACGACGTCGGGGCCGAGACCGACAGCCTGAATGAGCGGCTTGAAGAACTGGCGAAGGAGCGCGATGAGCAGTTGGAGGGCTATTTCCCGCTACGCAACGATCTCCGCGCGAAGTATCCGGAGCTGAAAATCGAGGGTCAGGGACCCTATCAAGTCGTTGCGCTCGATACGGTCGCCCGAGGAGAGACCCGTACCGTTCAGAAGGTCGTCGTCCACGCGCCTTGGTCGGGCTATCCCGCTTACGAGCACCCGTACGGATGGAGCTACGGCATTCCGTATTCGCCAACGGAATTCCGTCAGGTGTACTTGAACTGGCACCATCGATACGTGGCCACCGGGGCTCGCGCATATCCGCACCTGATCGGTCGATCCGGAAGGGTTAACGTCGATATCCGGCTCGGCGCCAATCGAAGGTTTGTGGTGAACGCGCCTTCCCCGTCCCCAGCCTGGGGCGGAGCCGCCAGAGCCACGACGCGATCTTCCTTCGGCGGTTTACGGCCGGGCTTTGGATCGGAGCGGACTTCTTTCGGATCGGAGCGTGCGCCTTATCCCTCTGCCGGAGCCGGGAGTTACGGTCGAAGTGGATTTAGTCACTCGACACCGAATAGTTACCGACCCGGTTTCTCTTCCGGCTCGTCTCATCTAAACCGGACGTACCCTCGACCGGGAATCGGCGAGCGAGGCAACAGTTATCACCCACGCGAATCTTCCTCCTCGTCCCGTCCGGTGCGCGAAAATCGGGGCGCGTCGGAAGGTGGTAGACAGCATCACTAGCCCCGGTTTAAAGAGTCCGGCTCAAATCTGAGCAAACGGACCGAACATTCGACAATTGCAAATGAAACAGCCCCGTACCTTGGCCGTTCAGGCATTGCCTGGACGCGGAGGACCAAAAAAATGAACTTGCCCACGAAAACGTTGATCGCCGCTCTCGGAGCGGTCTTTTTGGCCGGTGTGCCGTCTCTCGCAAGCGCGGAGCGACAATTCTTCCTCGTTGGAAGCCGGCATGTCTACTCGATTGGTCCGGACCCAGATCTGAACCTTGAAGCGCGTAAGCAGATCGAGCAGGACTACGCCGACCAAGTGGCGTCGGACGAGGCGGAATACAATCACCGCATCGACGCCGGAGCCGATCCGGCCGACGAGTCTGCCGGGTTCAATGCCGCGCTTGAGGAAGATGCCACGAAGCGAGATGAAGCGCTCGCCGAGCTGTTCCAGCCGAGCGACGAGATGCGCGAGGCACATCCCGAATTGCAGATCGAGGGAGATGGTCCCTATCAGGTGATCGGTGTCGACTTCCACATGGCCAACCAGGAACAGGTCGTCGACAGCTACCGCGTATACCAGCCTTGGCCGGAGTACGAAGTTTCCGACCGCCCCTACGGGTGGGACTACGGCGTTCCTTACACGCCGGTGGTATTTCAGACCGTCTACGTCAGTTGGCGCACCACGTACATCTCCTGCGGCCGGCCCGCTTACTGCGGTTTCTATGGTCGTCATGGTTGGATCCGCCCGACCTTTGGTTACGGCCACCCCGGCGGCAACCGGTACGTACGTGTCAACTGGCACGACGGTGTTTACCGTCCGGGCCCCGTTATCGTCCGGAAGCCGCGAACCGGCAGTTACCACCAGAAGCCTTTGCCGTTTGGGCACTACCACGACGGGGTGAAGATCTCCTTCGGACCCACGGGTCCGGGCCGAGGTCGACCGACTTGGAATCATTCCAACAATCCGGGTGATTCCACGCGCCCGCCGGCCGGAACGACAAGACCGACGGGACCCGGTGGCTACCATGGCAATGGTGGTTACCACGGGAATGGCAACCACGGCGACGGTAACCAGGGAAATGGCTACCACGGGAATGGTAGCCACGGCGACGGTAACCAGGGGAACGGCAACCACGGGAATGGTAACCATGGCGACGGTAACCACGGAACCCGGCCTGGCGGCACTCCGCCCACCGGTTCTCCATCGACGGGGACCCCTCCTTCCTCTGGAACTCCTTCGAAAGGTGCGCCTAGTTCCGGAAATCCCGGCCGGACGCCCTCGACCGGCGGCAGTCCTGTAAAGGGTTACCGTCCGGGTGGTTCCCCGACCACCGGGGGCTACCGCGGATCTTCCACAGGTTCGTCAAGTTCTTCGAACTCGTCGAGCAAGGGAAGTTCATCTTCGAGCGGCTCTTCGAAGTCGTCGTCTTCCGGTTCCTCGACCGACAAGAAAAAGAAGGGAGGCTAGTCTCCCTGTCCGGGTTGGGAGGCGTGATTTCGTCACCGCCTCCCAACCCGGTCTCGGGGCGCCATAGGGTAACAGGCACTATTCGCCGGGCAAAAACCTTACAATCCCTTGGTAAATCGTGAAGCATCGCGCATAGTTGAATTGGAAAAGAACCTGCGAAACGCTACCCGAGAGAGCCATGGACCATGGCAGAGAAAAAATCACCATAAAAATGGTTAAGGTGACTGAATTAGTTTGCCCATTTGTATGTCATTCATTAGGAGAGCCCGCGAAGGAGGCCAATTGAAATGAACTTGTCTACGAAAACGATGATCGGCGCACTTGGCGCTGTGTTGTTTGCCGGCGCACCCTCGATTGCGAGCGCCGAACGCGAATACTTCCTTGTCGGTAGCCGGCACGTTTTCACCATCGGTCCGGATCAATCTTTCAAGCAGGACGAGCGACAGCAGATCGAGCAGGACTACGCCGATCAGGTCGCCGCCGACCAAGCCGAGTACGACCGTCGCATCGACGCCGGCGCGGACCCGGCTACGGAATCCCAAGGCATCAACGACGCTTTGGAAGAGGATGCGCAGAAACGTGACGACGCCCTCGGTGAACTCTACAAACAGGCCGACGACATTCGGGCGGATCACCCCGAACTTCAGGTCGACGGCGACGGACCTTACCAGGTGGTCGGGATCGATTTCCACCAAGATGAGGACAATAACCAGACCGTCATCGACGACTTCCAGGTCAGCCCACCGTGGCCGAACTATGAATCCGATGACACGCCATACGGCTGGCAGTACGGCGCCGTCTATGCGCCGATCGTTTTTCGGACCGTGTACCTTGATTGGCACCGCGGTTACCTCCGATGTGGCCGGCCGGCGTTTTATGGCTTTCGGGGACACCATGGCCCGGTTCACGCGACCTTTGGTTACGGAATTCCCGGGCAAAGCATTTATGTGCAGGTAGGTTTTATCGGCGGCATTTACCAACACGGGCCGGTCATTACGCGACGCCCTTGGGGGGTCACCAGCGGCGTTCTGCCCAACAAGGGGACCTACCATACGACTCCGGTACACATCGGCCGGCCGATTAATGTCGTGGGGAACAAGATCTCTAAGTTCGGGCCTTATCACGGCGGTACTTCCGGTACCGGCGCTCGAAACGGTGGCTCCTCCAGCTACGGCGCTACTGGTAGTTACGGCGCCACGGGGAACCGATCCACTACCAACGGATCGGCCAATGGCAACGGCAGTGGTTATCACGGCGCCGGCACTTCGGCGAACGGCGGTTACCGCGGCCCAACCAACGGTGGCTACAACGGGTCCGGTTATCGTTCGGGCCAGGGAAATACCGGTTACCGAAACCCGGGCCAGACGAACGGCCAAACGAATGGCAACGTGAATCGTTACGGCGGCCAAAACGGCGCCCAGACGGGTGGTCAAGGTAACCGGGCGCCGGGCGGTTCACCGAGTCAGGGTTCGGGAGGCGCCCAGAACAACCACCCAAGCGGTCCAACCAATGGCGGATCGACCAACGGGGGCTCCAGCAATGGCAGTAGCGGCAGCGGTACGAAGAAGCCGGGCGGCTAGGCGCTCATAGTCTGTAGAAAGGGCTCCGGGATAACCATCCCGGAGCCCTTTCTGTTTTCAAATGCGGACGAGAACCAGGGATTGTAGGCTTTTTACCCACTTGCTGCCGTTAAACTGCAAAAATACGCAAGGGCCGATCACTTAATTTGACTATCATCTAGCGCCTGAAGCCCTTTGACACGCAAAATAGTCCGATGCTCGAAGGAGACGATGCCTATTTCGCCGACCTTCAGCAGTTTATCGGACCGGACGAAGGGCAGGCCGCGCAGGCGTTTGCTCGTCTGACCCCCCGGGTCATCGAGGTAATCCAAGCTTCATTACGGCGGCAGGTACCCTCGCGTGACGACCTCGACGACATCGCCCAGGAAGCTTGCTTACGGCTCTGGCGTAACCGTCAAACCTTTCAGCTTCGGGGTAAAGCCGCTTGGTGGGTGTTTGTCAAGAAAGCGGCGAGTTCGTGCGCGATCGATCACTTTCGAAAACGACAGATCGCAGTGTCCCTCGATGGTCCAGATTTCGGCGAAATCCCGGACCGCGATCTGCGAACTTTGGAGGTACTAGTCGAGGTACTGGACCGGTACCATCAAGTACTCGCGGCAGCTGATGAGATTTGGCTGGGCAAGCTTGGTGCGGACGCCGAAAGAAGCATTCTCGCCGCGAAGCTTTTCTTTGTCGACAAGAAGTCCTGGGCCGATATTTCGCGATTATTGGGGGCCCAGCAGCCGGGCCGACCGAAGTTGACGAGGCAGCAGGTCGATGCTTGGCTTAGCGACCCAGTCATTTTGCGCCATGTCGCGTTCGATGAACTTTACTTCTCCAATGCCGAACTTGCGGCAAACCTGTTGGGCTATTCGAAGCTGGAGGTCTCCGAGGTCGATCGACTGATGGACCTTGTCGTAAGTCCCGAAGGACGTCAGGAACTGGAGTCTCGGGGCGAAACCTTCCGAGATTGGCAGTGGGCGGAAGTCTATGCTATTTTATGGCGATACAAACGATCTCTTTTGCTATCTCAACTAGAGCGACTGAAAGCAATTGACCTAAAAAAGGACGAATTAACAGACCTTTTTGATAGATGTGTTCAGAAATTTCCGTTCGTGACTATTATGAGCACGTTGCAGTCACAAGCCGGGAGCCTTCCTGCCTTGTCGAGCAGTCTCAACCGGCCGGGTTTTTGGCAGCGCCTAGTCTTTCAGTACTTCACGAAAGACGAGATCGCTCATCGAGACATCTTGGATCGCACAGAAGGAGCGGCGGCGCGAGCCAACTACCGCCTCACTCCCGCGATGCTGAATGTTTGGCTGAGCAACGGACGCCTGTTCACCCAACTGGCGGAGCATTTCGAGACTTCTAAAGGGGAGAAAGCGGATGTCTGAGAACGTCCAATTCCCTGAGGAGGGGCTCTCGCCCGCGACCGTCGACCTTTTGCAGGCCCTCTTCGCCACTGCGCCCGCCCTTGTGGAGACGGGCCTGTCAAAGGACACGTTGGTTCGCTACGTCGCGCAAGCCGCCACGCCCCAAGAAGCGGCGATGGTGGAAAAGCACACCGCCCGCAACGAAGCCGATCGCCGCACCCTGGTCGACGTTTGGGATTGCGTGGATGAGCTTCGAAGGAAGCCGGTAGGAGATATTCATCGCATCGCGCGAGGGGAAATCTGGCCGGAAGACGGTTTTGCTGGTGAGGCATCCGAACCGCATTCCTTTGAGGCGGAGATCGCAAGGCTTTACCTTGAGGTGCTTGCGACGCCTACCGCGACCAATTCCACCGGAATCGCCGCGCTTCTAAAATCCGGCTGGGATCAGTCCCGGTTGGCCCTCGCGACGCTGGCCGCATTGGGTGAGGCCCGTCGACCGAGGCTAGGGAATCCCGCGTTTGCGTCGGCAATGCGTTCGTCGTCCGTGGTTGTATCGATGGAGGATGCCCCGGCGGCTTCCGGCCGGGTCGAGGCATCGGAACGCGGCGTGAGTTTGGTTTTCGACGAGCCTGCGAGCATGGCCGGGGATGAGATCTTCGTCGCCGTCGACGCCCCGGGGCACCGGTTGAGGCTCACCCATGGTCTTCTCGAAGACGGCTCGATCACCCTTCCGCTCGATCGCGCAGTTTCGAACTCCTTACGCTTTACCGTGCGTTTAGGGGACTGGCCCACGAACAGCGAGGGCCCGTTCCTAACTTTCGTGGGAGGACCAGACGCCACGCCAGAGGATCCGTTCATCGAGTTGGTAAACCCGCCCACAGTCAACTTCGGCAAGTTAAAGCTGATGTTCCGGTGGTTGCAGGATTCGGATGGTCAACTGGCAAAGACGGAAGCCGGAGGGCTTGAGACATCGTTTACGACCGGACCAGAAACTTGGCAGGTCCTGGGCCGGCAGGAGCATGTTCCTGGGCATTCGGTCGTTACCATAGAATTCGAATTCCCCGGTGAAGACGGGCCATTTCCTTGGCCCCTGCGGTTTCTTTGGCAGTCTCCGCCATAGTCGCGAGAATTGCGGCTCGCGGTCTGTATATTAGTCGCGAGCCGTGAAAGTCCGTGATAAGCCACGCAATCCCAGTGCTGAACTACGTCTGACCTTGGTATCTGCTCCGGCTGGTTTACACGTTTCAATTAGCCGTTTGTCCGAAGATTTGGCCTTAGCTTCGCAAACAATTGAGCCGCCCGATATCAATACTCTTCGAGAAGAGTGTCTGGGGTTCTTCCGTACTGGACGCAAAATTCCGGAAACTAAGCTTGGTGAACTTGGCGACGCGCTGGCCGCGATTCTGTTCCCGCCAGCGATTCGATCTGTGATCCGTGAAGAAGTCACGAACAGAGACTTGAGCCTGCGGCTTCAAGTGAAAGCTCCCGACATTGCCGGACTTCCCTGGGAGTTTTGCAACCTCGGAGCCCTCCTTTCCCCGGAAACGCTTCGTGGGCCATCCACCGCCACTGCGGGGCCAACGGACCGGATCCGGCTGGTACGAGAAGTGGCGATGCCGGCGCGACGTCATGCCGTCGAGGAAGGTCCGGCGGTTCGTGTGCTAGTCGTCGAAGCCAACCCGGATTCTTTGCGTTACCCGTTTCTTCGCAATGCGGAAGCGGAGTGCGACACGGTCGTTCGCACCTTACGGTCGGCGAAGCTGGCGCATTTTCAAGTCGAGCAGGTGAAGTACGCGACCCGTAACGTCTTCATCCGGCACGTGATGAAAGAGCGGCCGGATATCGTGCATTTCATCGGCCATGGCGATCTGGAAGCATCGGGTGGCGTGCTTATTTTCGAAGCCAACGATAACGAGCATGTGTCGGTTTATGGAGATGAGATCGCCGACCTTCTCGTGGAGGCGGGAGTTCGGCTCGTGGTGCTTTCGGGTTGCCAAACTGGAGTACCGGAATCAGGCGTCGGGGCCATGATAATCGCGGCTGGGGTGCCGTCCGTGGTGGCGATGCAATTTCCGATCGAGGACGCGGCGGCGCACGTTTTCTCGGCAGCCTTTTATGGAGCAGTGGCAAAACGGCTGTCGATTGACCAAGCGCTCGCCGAAAGCCGCTCGGCGTTGCGATCACACGGCTACAGCTGGGGCATTCCGGTTCACCTACTGGCGTCGAATGCGACTTCGCTCTCTCTGGGTGCGGAACCTGTGGTCAAGGAGCCGAAGCACAACTTGCCGAATGAGTCGCGAGATTTCATCGGCCGAACCCGAGAACTCCGCGAACTGGCCCGAATCCTGAAGGCAAGGAAACACCGCCTACTGACGATCACCGGAATGGGGGGCATGGGTAAGACGCGGCTCGCAAAGCAGGCCGCCCGACAAGCCGTGGACCTTTACCGAGATGGCGTCTGCTACGTAGATTGCGAATCCCATTTCTCCGAGGCGGATCTCCTTTCCGCGATCGGCGAGAGTGCCGGGGTCGAGGAGACGCCTTGTACTTGGTCCCTTTTGGAGTCTCACTTTGCTTCGCGCGAATGTCTCCTCGTGCTCGATTGCTTTGAAAAGCTGGTGGGCAACCATTTGCCGTTTGAGTCTCTGCTGAGTCATGCGCCCGGGCTTCAAGTCATGGTTACCAGCCGTGCACTCCTCAACGCGCGGGGGGAGCAGGAATATGTGCTCGGCCCCATGTCTCTCGCAAGGAAGACGAGCGCGTTGGCCGACGGGATCCGCCTGTTCGTGGACGCCGCGAACCGCGCGGACCGGGACTTCGAACTAACGAAGGACAATCGACGAACGGTGACCACCCTGGTGCGGGATCTGGAAGGGGTTCCGCTGGCGATCCTTCTCGCGGCGGGGCGGCTGAAGCACCTATCCCTGGACGAGCTGAAAACGCGTCTGGGGACGCATCGTCTGGATATCTTGCGTCGACGAGACGCCGGCAACGACAAGCACGCAAACCTGTTGCGGGTCGTCGAAGATTCTTTCCGGCTTCTGGGTCCGGGGGAGCAGGCACTCGCCGTGCGGCTTTCGGTTTTTCACGGCGGTTTTTACCTTGACGACGCTTACGCGGTCTTGGGCGAAGAGTCGGACTTGCTCGATAGCGTGAGCATCTTGCGAGACAACAGCTTGCTTTCTGCCCAAGTTGTGGACGGCCGGATGCGGTTTCGGACGCTTGACACGGTCCGTGAGGCGATCGAAACGTTTGCCGATCCGGCGGAGTTCGACCAGGTCCGGCGTAAGCACGCCGAGTACTTTGCGGAGCGGGCTTCGAAGGTGCGGGAAGCGGCAGATAGTCAGAACTCGGCGTCGGCACGTGCCATCGTCACGCGCGAGGCGGCGAATTTTCGGTCGGCGATCGGGTTTGCGATTGAGAGGTCAATGAATGGCTTGCTCTGCACCTACGGCAAAAAACTGACCCGGCCCTACTTCGAGATCGGGGCACGATCCGACTTCGAGCGTCTCGCGAAGGCGGCGGATGTGGCCGCAATCCTCGAGGGAGACCTCAACCTTCGGATCGAGCTGGCTGGACTCCGGGGCGCGGTGTCAAGAAGAGACAACCTGCTCGACCAGGCAAAGGCGGCGTGGCAAGAACGCGCAAACCTTTCGGGACAGAGCGGCGACACCGAAACTGAGTTCGATTCGTACCTTGACCTTGCCGATCTTGCCATTTCTCAGGAGGCTTTCACCGAGGCCGAGGAATTCATCGCGGCTGCCCGGCGGATCGAAGATCGGGTGGAGAGCGAGGTTTTGCGGGTCGGCTCGCTCATCGTTTTGATCAAGTTGGATCTCGCTCGAAAGGATATCGAGAAGGCGATCGTGGTTGCCACCGAGGTGGAGGCAAGACTCGCCCATGTTCCACCAGAGCCGGACGTCATGTACGTCTGGATGAATCTCGCCCGCATCTATCGGCGCGCCGGGTTTTTGGACCGAGGACTCTTCAAATTTCGGCAAGTCCTGGAGCTTGCGATCCGGTTCGGATTTCGACACTCTGCAGGCAGAATTCTTATCGAAATGGCGCCATGTCTAGAAGAGATGGGGCAGCTTGCCAACGCGGCCCTGGCCCTTACATTGGCCGCCGCGATCCCGAATAGCGTGTCGAGCTCCGTTCGCAACGACGCTAGGCGGCAGCTTAAAGTATTTACCGTGATGCATGGGCCTCATGTCTCGAAAACAGCCGTCGACGCGGTCGACTCGGAGGAGTGGGACGAAGTTGCCGCGAAGCTCATCAATCGGTAAAAAGCTAACGCGATTTAGTTAGATCTATTCCGCGTACCCCGTTTCTTATTAGCAAGAGGATGTATGCATTCTCTTGGGATATCTAAAATGGATTCTTCAGCACCTATTCCTCCACCCCTTCCCGAGAAGTCTCGTGCTTCGTTGGTCCCTCTCGACTTTGGAGACGGACGGCAAGAATTGTCGCTCGTCTTTATCAGTTATGAGTGGCACGATCTCGTTTCCATCATTCGAGATCCCGTCAAGTTTTTTGCCGCGAGCGGAAGCTCTTGGAATCAAATCACTCCGGGTGGTGAGGACCCATACGAGTGGGATCTTCTTTCCGACTGCACCCTCGTGCTGGAATGGATTGGCGGTTCAAGTTCCTCGATCTACCGGTCGCTCGCGATGGCGCCGGGCGCGGGTGAGGACTCGACGCCTACCCCTGCGGATCTAAAAGATCCGGAAACCCTTAAGAAGGTGCTCGATAAGCACTATCCCACAGGAGTGATTCACGCTGAGTTCGCTTTGAACACTCGTATTCTGTACATCAAGTACCATCCATGTCCCACAGACGGACTCAGGCCGCGCAGATTCTCTGGTAAATATACGAGTAGCACGCTAGTGAAGCACGTTCCGGCCGATCCGGCGGGTTACGTAGGCGCGAGCGTCCACTTCGATATCGGACAGAACCTGGTTCAACGCGCGCGATTTGTCGTGGACTATCTCGAAGACTGGATTGGGGTCGTCAATGAAGCCATTTCGGCGCAAGGAACGACCTTCCGAACTGGCGAGGCCAACCACGTCGAGAAGGGCGGCACGATCGAGATCAAGGCGCCCGTAGAGGCGACTCCGCCGACACTTCAGGCCGATCCGGACAATGGCTATCCCACCGTGATCGTCGAGAGCCGAGCGGCCAAGGCGACGGCGCCGGCGGCATTGACGTCGGCCGCGAAGCCCGTGCTGACCGCCGACTACGGTGACGACCCTTGTCAGGTTTGTATCGAGATCAACGGCGTACTTGTTAACCCGACCACCATGAATTCAGGCACAACAGTCGTCAAGTGCTACATTCCGCCTGGACCGCCCAACTGATCGGCCAGCCTCAAGAAATGAGCCCCTGCTTCCAGGCGTCGCCCGGGAAGCAGGGGCTTTTTGGGAAATACCTGGTAATTCATCTTGGATTTGCGGGTGAAATCCCGTCCTCGTTAGAAGTACTCCTCGGTCCTCGTTTAGTCACTAAGGCCTAGCCAACTGACTGAACCATGATTCGTTCCATTCGCCGGATACGTCGTGTGATGCTGACCCTATCACTGATCGGCTCCCTTGCCGCCGCGTTCGACTGTGACGCCGCGCCGGTAATCCACGGAGCCAGCGCGCCCGCGCACCAGTGCAAGGGTCATCGTCGCCGCCATCGCCATTTCTGGATCTAAGCGCCGACGCGGTCTTTGTCCCGCGTCGGCCTTTGCGCGAGTGCGTCTTTAGCCCGGTGAGAAATCCAGCACGGAATCCGCAGGTAGATCCCTTAGGGAACACATTCCTGCCTTCACAGCAGCGCTTTGCCTTGTTATCGAGGCAGGATTGGCGGCATCGAACACGGTAACCCGGTAGTTGCCGTCCGCGATGCCGAGCGTCGAAAGCCGTACCTCGGACGTGTCCGCGCCGAACACTCTCACCAGCGCCCAGCGTGAATCGCCGAGACCATGGGCGAACGCAGTCGGCCCGATGCCGGGGGCGGTGATCGAGTTGATCTGGATCCAATCGCCGCCGTGATTTTCGATGCGGATTCGCACCGGGCCGGCGGGGTAGTCCAAGGCAATCGCCGCACCGCCACGCGCTCTTCCCGCTCCGGCAGCCGGAGCCTCGTATTTCTGATCGAAAGCCTGGCGGTCGTTGACCCAAATGGTTAGGTGAGCTCCCTTCGGCGATACCTGGCCGGTGGCGACCCATACCTTGCCCGCCGACGTGGCGTTGAAGGTGACGAGGAGCGGCTTCGCCCACCCCTTCTGGCCGCCGTCCAGGCTTTGGAAGTATTGCGACCAGCCGGCGAGTTCGCGCACCCCGACATTCGGAAGATGTAACTCGCTCACCGTCGACTGGCCCCAGCCGAGACCGGGAGCGACGGTGAAGTCGGAGTGAGCCGGCGTTGCGGCGATCACGTTGATCGGCTTAGCGGCCTTGTGCTTGGTTAAGCCGGATTGGTCGATGACCTTGCGGGCGGCGCGGAAATCGTCGGCGAGGTTTTCGCGGTCCACGTTATCCCAGAACCAATACATCCCCGCTCCGGCATGGCCGGCGAGGATACCGCCGTAGATGCCGTCGCGTACGAGCTTTCGCCGATTGGCGGCGGGACCGTTGGGCGGACCAAATTCGCCGAAGAAGCCCGGTTTCCGCTTGAACTCGTAGCCGCCGATGGAAGCGAGGACGTTCGCGGGGTAGGTGTGAGGCTGCATGTAGTCGACGTCATCGAATACATGGGAGTCCAGGGACTCGGAACTGCTGCTTGTAAGCAAGTGATGGTACGGGTCCAACGACTTCACGTAGGCCGCCATCTCTTTGTGCCAAGCGGCGACGTCGCCGACCCTTTCCGGATGCTTCTTGATCGCGTCGACCCACTGGACTTCGTTGAATAGCTCCCAGGACATGATCGCCGGCGAGTGTCCGTAACGGGCGATCGCGTAACGCAGCCAAATCTTAGACCGGCGCTTCGCTTCCGGATTGATGAAGAAGTCGGTCGGGTCGGCGAGGAAGCCGCCGTTCTTAGTGTTCCAAGGATGCTCGGCCCAGTTGGAGTCGGTGGTCGTGCTGTAGGGGCCGTGGTGGAACAGGGTGAATTGGAAGGCGATGCCCGCCTTTTCGGCAGCCTTTACGATGCCGTCCCAAAGTTCCAGGGAGTCCTGTCTGAGTTCGCCGGGAGCGACTGGACGCGCGGGCAAGCCGTTTCCGGCGGGAGCGGGGAAGAACGGGTTCTTGTTGTCCCAGTGGTCCGCCCAGATGCGCGACCAGTTCGCGCCACTTCGGCCCATTTTGGCCATGCCGTCGGCGACGCTCTCGTTAGGAATCGAACGCCAGGCGTAGTCGTAGCCGATGGGGAAGTAGGGCGTGCCGTCGGTGTAGGCGAAGTGCCTGCCATCCAGCTCGATGAAGCCGTGGGGGAGGGGGGACTCGACGTCGACGGCTTGCGGCACCTTGGCGACGGGCTGACCGTTCAGGTAGAAGGTGGCCGTATACGTTCCCGGCGCGGGGGCGACCAGGGTGGCCGCGAACTTGTCGTCGCCGATGTAGTAGGCAAGGCGTCGGTTATGGCCGCCGTGCTCACTGACGAAGTCCGCGGTGACGTTGTTGACGACCGGGTCGTAGGGGTTCCCCTCATGCGCGAAAGTGGCGGAGACCGTAACCGGCCCGTACCACTTCTGGGGGGCCGGCTGGGGTGCGAGGAGCAGCGTCGTCAGTGTCGCCAAAAACGTCATCGTGGCGAGATGCTACCCCTGTGTTAGCTCTTCCGTTTGCCCATCAACCTCGTGAGTTCTGGGTCCATTGTCTTGAGCCAGAGCGTCGCCCCCTCCGGGCTCGGATGGAGCACATCCGGCATCAGGGTCTTGTTCATGGATCCGTCCGGATTCAGGAAGATCTTGCTGATGTCCAGGTAGTGGACGTGTCGCTGTCGCGCGAATTTCCGGATGATCTCGTTGGTGTGGATGAGGACTTGGCCACGAGAGTTTTCGCTGGGCTTCTCGCCGTAAGGGAAGCAGCCGAGGAGGAGGATCTCGGTGTTCGGAAGTTTCTCGCGGAGAAGCTTGACGATGGCCTCGATGCCCCCCGCGATCTGCTCGGCGGTGTGGTGCGTCGGATAATTTCGCTCGTCCGCGTTGTTGGTGCCGATCATCAGGGTGACCGCCTTTGGCGACTGGCCTTCGAGTTCGCCGTTCTGGAGGTTCCAGAGGATGTTCTCGGTGCGTGCGCCGCTATAGCCGAGGTCGATCGCGTGCCTTGGGGCAATGTACTGCTGCCAGGCGGGCTGGTATTCGGCCTTTTCGAAGTTATGGGTGATCGAGTCGCCGATCATCAACAGGTCGAACTTCTCTTTAGCGATGGCCGCGACCTTTTCGGCGTGCCGCGATTCCCAGCCGCCTTGCGGAACGGGTACCTCTGCCGGGTTCGTTTGGTGCGTGCCGGCAAACGCGAACGGCAGGAGGACTGAAGCACCGAATAGGGTCAGGGAACGGAAGCGCATTCCCCGATGATAGCCTTAGATTGCGAGATGTCGGGTTAGGTATCGGGTGTACAGGTCGCAGGCGAGGTCGACGGTGCCGTCGGGCAGTTCTTTCAGCACTCCGGCGGCAACCAGTCGCTCCGTGCCTTCGGCATCGGAAGGGGTTCGCATCGCGAGGGACGACCGGATCGCTTCCAGCACGACCGGGGCGTGAGTTACCGCGACCAACATTCTCTTCAGATGGTCCGCGAATGGGCCGTCGTCGCTATCCGCCGTCTCCATCAGTTCCGCGAAATCTAGCTTATGAGTCGCGAGCAGTTCGAGCGATCGGCGGGTTAGGAACGGCTGGCCGGCGAGGAGGAACTGGAGGGCTTCCAAATGGGAGCGACGGTCGATGGGGCTACCGTAGCGCTCGTTCAGGTCCATCGTTTGCTCCAAGGTGAAGCCCTTGAGGGTGAGATGGCGGCCGACGTTGAAGGGCGATTGGTTAAGGTCCCGAATGAAGAGGCGTGCCTCGGTGGCGTAGCCGATGACGACGGTGAAGCGTCCCCAGGGTCCTTTTGGATCGCGGGCGCGGGCGTTATGCCAACTCCGAACCAAGCCAAAAAAGTCGTCTGCGAAGGGTACGGCGAAAAGGCGGTCCGCCTCGTCCATGAACCAAACCAGCGGCACTTCCGAGGCTTCCAGCAGCGCTCGCATGAAGTTGTCGAGGTTGATGGTCGGGCCGAAGACGTCCAGCCATTCCGCTTCGAAATCGTATTTGAAGTGGACTTGGCGGGCCAACATGGCGGCGAGGAGCCGCATGAACTGGTCTTCATAGAATAGCTGAGAGACGCTCAGCATCTGGAAGTCAGTCGAGACCTGGCGGCGATCCAGCCGGTCGACGAGCTCTGCGCCGCGACCGATCAGGGAAGTCTTGCCGACTTGGCGGGGACCCTTTACGAGGATGACGCTCTCGGTATTCCGAATCGCGTCTTCGAATTCTTGGTCGGTTGCGCGAAGGGTGTAGTACGGCGAGGACGGCACGACCGCGCCACCGGCTGGCTCGATCGGGATTTGGGGAGCCGGAGGCGTTCCAGAGGCTTCTCCTAGTGCCGTCAGCACTTCCGCGACGAGTTTTAAGTCGTCGTGCTCGCCGTGCCAGTGGACGCCGCGGAGCCCGCTCAGATAGGAACCCAACGGACCCGCCGGCGCGCCACCATCTCCAACCCATACGGGGATGACCTTCGGAATGCCTCGTCGCCGGCTTTCATCCAAAGCGGTTTCGAGCTCGTACTCGAGCATCTCGCTCCCGGAGCTCGCGGGGGAAAGGATGGCGATCACCGTCTCCGCGCTCCGAACGGATTGCTCGACGGACTTAGCCCAGTTCACGCTGACTTTGGCGTGACGATCGATGAAAACCAGCCGCCCTCGCTCCGCCAAGGCCCTTTCGAGAAGCAGAAGAACGTGTTCGTCCGGGCTCGCACCGCGCTTATATAGCAGGACAATCATTAGTTAAAAGTTCTCCCGAACAGCTCTCAGACTGATTCTCGCAATGATCCTAGCAGATTGACCGGCGGATATTAGCCAGGATGTGGGGAGTTCCTCCACATGAGTCATCGCGTCACCTCCTGATTCCCCTTAACGCGGACGGACCGATAGGGACTCGAAGGGACGGGTCCTGGTCGATCGAGTCCCAGGTTCGGATAATGTGGCTCGCGCTGACGGTGATGAGGTGACGGCCGTCGCAGGTGAAGAGAATTCCTCTCAAGGGTCCGTCGAGGGCCTTTACGGTGGTGAGCTGAACTCCGGTCGCGGCATCCCAGACTTGCCAGATGCCGCCTTCGGTGGTTGTCGCAACTTGGCGGCCATCCGGCGAAAGATCCGCCCCGGTGACACGCATGCCGGCGCTGGCGCGGAACTCTCGCCGTTCCTTGAGGGGATAGAGGTCCCAGAGGATCGCGCGGCCATCCCGTCCGTAGGTAAAGAAACCTTTGTTGTCGGACGTGAACGAGACGCTGGTGATGCCGAGATTGTGGGGCGAGATTGTTCCTCGCAGCTGACCAGTTTTTGCGTCGAGCACCTCGATATTGAAGCGGCCGGAGAGCGCTAAGACGGTCTTGCTGTCCGGTGACATCCACAAGCCAGAGCTTTGTGAATTGGGCAAAACGTACTTCCAAAGCGACTGACCGGTTGCCCCGGAAATACCCTGAACCGTTCCGTCAATCTGGCTCGAAATAGCAAAGGTTTCGCCCGATAGGCCCGCGGAGAAGTTCGAGGGGATCGGGGTCAGTACCACGGGTTTGCCCTTTTCCTCGGTATCCACGATCCGAGCAATTTTGCGTTCCCTTTGCACCGTCATTTGCCAACGGCCGTTGTAGGTAAAGCTCCTGAAATTCTTTGGGATCGGCATCGCTCCCCCCGGCGCCAATGTGGGATCGACCAGACGCCGGATGAAATGGGGATCAAACTTGAACAACACGATGTGCCCGAGCCCGTCCCGTCCGACGCGCTCTCCGGTGTCCAGGAAGCCGGCGGAAGGTTCCCTTCGCGTGTCGAATATCCGGACGGAGGTGGCCGAAGCAAGAAGGTCTGCGCCCTGGCGGGAAGTAGAGAGGTTCCACACGTTGTAGCGCGCGCCAAGGAATTGACCCTGGGGATAGTTGGTCAACGTAACTTTCCCGGACTGATCGAGGAGGCAAAGGCGCCGTTCGGCACCGAAGAAGCTCACCGCGGTGGGGTTTTCCGGATTGCTCCAGGCATAGCGGTAGACGATGGCGTGCCTGTCCACATCTCGCCCGAGGACGGTTGGTCCGCCGTCGCTATAGATCACTTGGCTTCCTGAATCGGACAGATCCAGGATGGATGCGGTTTCCTTAAATGGAAACTGGTCGATCGCTTTGCCGTTCGTCGTGTCGTAGACGGTGACCATGCCCCCGGTACCGGCAGGGCCAGTCGGCAGCACTCCCATGAGCAAGCGGCGACCGTCCGAGGAGAAGTTGGCGAACGTGTTTCGCTTGCGGGAGTCGTTGGCGATGGCGAAGATTTGCTTGCCGGTCCGGATGTTCCAGAGGCTGATCGTTTCCGCTTCACTAGTGGGCGGTAGATGTTGCCGTACGATCGCAAATTCGGAGTGGGGGCGGGTGACGACGCCGTTTACCGAGGAGGCCGGATTGCCGAAGTGGGCGAGGATGTTTCCGGTTAGCAGGTCGGTCGATGTACAGGGCGACGAACGGCCGTCAACGACCGCAAAGCCGGCCTCGGTGGCGACGATCTCCTGTTGAGGCTCCGTGGTTCGAGTGGCAACGATGTGCTTGGTGGCGCGGTCGACCACGGCCGCGGTCAGCGCGACGTCGTCCCAGAGGCAGATCTGCTTGTCGTCCCAGGATAGGACGCCCCGCTCTCGTTTACCGGGAGCGAAGTAGTCAAGGGTGTATTCCTCCGCCGCGTCGTGAATTCTTCGCATCCAGAACGACCACTCGAATCCGCGATAGGGACTAGTTCGAGTGTGTTCGAGGACATCCTCGATACGGGCCACATCGCCATCCTCCTCGAATGCGCGAAGGCTATTCATGTCCGCCACGTAGAGCTCGCGGTTAAGCGCCTTCTCGGCTCCGACGGCAGTGAGCTTTGCATTCCACGCGACGATTCCGAGCGTCCCGACCAAGGCCAGGATCGCCGCGGAGGCGAACGTGGCGCGGAGGAGACCGCGGCGAAACGATTGCTGTTGCCGGCGAATTTCCTGGCCGGGCATATTCTCGCGGACCCAAGTGCGGTTGAAGACCTGCTGGTAGATCCGATTGCGAGGTCTCAGGAAACGCCCATCGGAAGTGACGAGACCGGACAAACCCAGCAGGCTCGCGACTCGGTTTGCCTCGTCGTCGCCGACTTTGCCGCGCGTCAGGACTTGGTCGTACATCGAGAGCAAGTCAGCACGGAACCGCTCGGGATCGGATTCGGAGGCGCCGGAGTTTAGGGCGCGGTTCGCGACGTCGGCGAGGTTGATATTGCGGTCCCTCGCCTTTGGCCCGAACAGGTTCGTTTCGACCAAGGCGTCCACTTGGGCGGGAGTTTGGACTCCGGGATCGGCTGCGCAGGCGGCGCAAAGGGATTGGGTCAAGAATGGATGTCCGTTCGTCCAGTAGTGGATGCGATCGACTAGGGTCGCGCCCTTGCCGCCTAGAGCCGGGGCGAATCGGAGGACTTCCTCCCGGGAGAAATCGCGGAGGTAGACGCGTTCGCCGATATTGAACGGCGTGGTAGAGGCGTTCCGGATGAGGTCGCTGGCGATCGCGACTCCGATCAGGCAGAAGGTGAGCCGCTGGAACTTGGGGTCGAAGACCCGGTGGTTGAAGCATTCGCGGATGCCCGCGAAGAACTCGTCGGGGTCAAAGGATAGATTGCGGGTCGCGTCGATCTCGTCGATGCATATGACGACGGGAGCGTCGATCTTTTCTAGCACGACATCTCGCAGGACGCCGAAGAAGCGGCGCATCGGGCCAAATTCGCTTCGCTCGCGGCAGTAGGCGAGGACCTCGGCGCGAAGCCCCAACGCACGTCCGATCTCGACGGCCAGGCCGATATACCATTGCTCAGCGGTCACGTTGCGTCCGCCCATCTGGGTGAGGTCCACCGAGACTGCTCGGTGTCCGGCGGCCTCAAGTTTTGCCAGGGTACGTACGGAAAGGGAAGACTTTCCCATTTGCCGCGGATTCAGGACGTAGCTATACTTTCCCGCCAGCAAAGCCTCAAACAGTTGAAGGTCGCAGTCGCGCTCGACGTAGCTCGCAGAGTCGAGCGAGAGCGTGCCACCCGAAACAAAAAAATCCGCCCCCTGCGTCGCGCTCATTTGTTGCGGCCATTCTAATACTTAACTTCAACGAGATGATCACTGCCGCTCTCCTCTTTCTCTTGCCCCAGGCAACTTACGTCCAACCCGGGTTCGCCGCCTTCGATCCTGCGCAGGCCTTTCGAACCGTTGGCGTGTTCGGCTCCTTCGGGAAAGGAACCGAAGTTCAAACGCGCGACAGCGTTGGCTTGCTTTCCTTTACGCTGCGCGAGGATGCTCCCGAGAACACGATGGTGTGGGCGAACCTCGACAACGGCAAGGACCATGTGATCGGTCGGGCGGTGTTTCCGGGGCCGATCACCGAGAAGCATTTTGACTTTGTGGACTGGACGACGGGGTGTCTTCACTTCAAAGCCGGGGGAGCCGCGACCGAGATTTACTACTCGCGAACTTTCCCGGCGGCCCTGTATATGACGGAGGCGCAGCAGTGGAGCTGGGCTTCCTCGGCCGACCGGGTGGCCTATCGTTCGGTCGATGGAAAGATCGGGGTGCTCAAGGGTGACGGGGCCTTACCCTCGCTAGGTGCGCCTTGGGTTTTGGTGTGGCACGCGTCGGCGGGCGAGGTTGCGCCAGTGCTGGTTCGCTTCGAGAAGAAGCCGGCGAGCGTGGTGATGCAAGGCGGATCTTTGAATGCCGATTTCTCCTCGGGAGCGGGGAGTATCGTTGCGATGCCGTTGATGGGTGCGCGACGGGCTAAGAATTGGTCGGACTCCGTTCCCGGCGAGGCAATGGGGCAAGTCGAGTTTTGGAGTCGGGCCGTGGCTTCCTTCCCGATTGGCACGGATGAGAGCTTCGCGATAAATGACGAGACCCGAAGGGTGCGGATCACGGACCGTTATCGCTATCACCGAATGGACGATGCTTGGCACGCGAAGCCCCTGATCCTAGCTCCCGTTCCGCCCGTTATCGGAGTCGCTCAGGCGAACGGCTATGCCATGCATTGGGTTGACAGAGGTGTTCGCGAGAGTCCGTTGGCCACTCTCTTAGGCGCCTACGCTTATCGCGAGGGCGACGAGGTGAGCTACGAATTGCCGGTCCCATCCGCGCGCGATAATGCGCAGGTCCCTGTTTTCGTAAAGGGCGACCCGATACGGCAAGCTCACATCGACGAAGCAAACCACCTTGCCCTCACCACGACGATCAAGCCGGACGATACGCAGGACGGTGGACTGAACCTTCAGCTTAAGGAGTTCTCCCAGGCTTTTCCGCTGCTAAATGGCGCCACCCAAGCCGCCGTTTTGCCGGCGCTCAAAGCCGCGTTTCACGCGAGCTACCTGCCCGAAAACCTGCAAACCGTTACCGAGCCGGTGACCGGGCAGAAGTACGTGATGTGCAGCAAGATCTGGTGCGCGGGGGAGCCCTACGACCGGGAGTGGTACACCGGGCGCCAACTCGACTTTACGTCCGAGTTCGCTTCAACTGTCTCCGGTAACGCCGCCGATGATCACTGGCCGGCGATCCAAGGGCTCTACGCCTACTACCGGATCTACAACGATTGGGCCTGGGCGGGCACGCTCTCCAGCGTTTTCTCCTATGCCCTTACCGGCGATGGGATGAACTTTTCGCTGGAAGGGATGCTGGGGACGGCCCGCCTCGCCCGCCGCCACGGCGACCAAGAGCTTTGGCGGGACGCCTCTTATCGAGCCGCCAAAGAGGCCGCCTGCACCTACGCGTCCTGGTTCCTGCCGGACTGGGTCAAGAAGATCGACTACGCGACAGTAACCGATACCTCTTACGACTACGCGGCCAAGAAAGGTCGCTACCAGGTGAAGCGGATGGATCCGAAGGAAGTCGAGACGGGCTTCGGGCTGGATATTTTCGACAATTACACGGGCATCAAGGTGTTGCGGAACGGCATGTTTTGGCATGCGTCGTCCTCGTTTTATTGGAATAACCCGAGCCTGGATCGCCTCTACGCGGAGACGCTGTACCCAAAGGTTTACCGCTGGGAGTTTGAGACGATGCCCCGCCTGTACCCGCACTGGACGGACCGTAACTTCACCGAGGTCTACGAGAACCACCCGTACGGATCGAATATGGTGATCAACCACCTCGATGCGCGGACGGTGCTGTTTGGTCAGTCTCCGACCGAGTTGGAGGCATTGACCACCAAGCTCCAACCGGACATCGCTTTCCTCTATCGGCTGCGGGCTCAAACCGACATGGCCCAATCCGGAGCGCCCCAGCTTTGGCTGCCGACCGGGCAGGCAGATATTCGGAATGTCGTCTGGGATGCGGCCGCAAAGACCCTCAGCGCCGACATTGGCGCCCTGTCCTCGGGACCCGCGACCCTGGATTGGACATGGCGTGGAGTCGGCGGGGTGTCCTCGCACGCCGCCCCCGGCCCGAAGCCAGAAGCGGTTGAGGTGGATGGGGAGTTGAAAAGTTACGGCTTGGTCACCGGCGGGTTCTACCGGGTCGCGACCGAGTTGTCGGCGGGCCGAACTACCCGCCTACGCATCAAGTTCTAGCGGCGGTTGTCAGATGGGTCAAGCCATCGGAACGACGCCAAATACTGTTTGGCGCATCTCTGCACGCAATTTTTGCCCGTCGAGCGTTAGCGAAGGCGGGGAAAAAATGCCGCCAAAGCCTTCCAGCGCTTTGGGCGAACCTCCAAACGGCGGAAGGCGATGAGAAAGCCTCGTTTGTAGTCGACTCGCTGCAACAAAAAACGCGGAGGGCCTGCCTAAGAGCGAATGATGCCTTTCGGGGCATCATTTGCCTATGGCGAATGAACCTTCGATCTATCCGCTCTGCTTCAAGCCGATCTACCAATACCGGCTGTGGGGTGGTCGCAAGCTAGCCCATGTCCTGACCACGCCGCTTCCCGGCGACGGTCCCATTGGGGAAGCTTGGATTCTGAGCGACCGCGACGACTTCGCCAGCGAGGTCGTGAACGGACCGCTCGCAGGCACCAAGATTGGCGACGTCCTTAAGAACTATCACAAGCCGATGCTGGGCAAGTTGGCACCCCGGTTCGAGCGTTTCCCGCTACTCCTGAAGTTTCTTGATGCGCGCGAGATGCTATCCGTGCAGGTTCATCCGGCGGATTCGAACACGAATTTGCTCCCCAAGGGCGAGCGCGGAAAGACCGAGGCTTGGGTGGTTATGGAGTCCGAGCCCGAAAGCCACATCTTCGCCGGAATGAAAGCCGGCACGACCGCCGAGGGTCTGCGCGCCGCGCTCGCGAACGGAACTGTGGAGGATGACCTTGCCAGTTTCTCACCGAAGGTTGGCGAGGGAGTTTTCCTCGAAGCCGGCACGGTCCACGCGCTAGGCGGAGGTGTGGTCGTATTTGAGGTTCAGCAGAACAGCGACGTGACCTTCCGGCTTTACGACTGGAACCGCGTGGATGAGAAGACGGGGAAGCCGCGCGAGCTCCATATCGAGCAGGCAATCGAATGCACGAACTTCGAGCGCGGACCGGTTGGGCCGGTTCAGCCGACGGTCGAATCCGAAGCGCCGGTCCTAAGGGACCAGATGTTCTCCAGCGAGTTCTTCGAGCTGTGGCGCTACCGGGGGGACGCTGCCTTTGCTTGCGGAAAGAACGACGAACCGAGGGTTCTCGTATGCCTGAGTGGTGAGGCCACCCTCGTGCACTCCAAGGGTGAGGACAAGGTCCATGGGGGCGACGTTTGGTTCATCCCCGCCGACATAGGGAAGTGCGAGTGTCGCCCGCACGGCGAGATCACGCTCTTAGAAATCGCAATCCCTATTGACTAGGAGAACAATGGTGAAGAAGCTTGTCGTTTTCGATCTGGATGGAACGTTGGCCGAGAGCAAGGCGGACATCGATGGGGAAATGGCAAGTCTTCTGTCCCAGCTCTTGATCGTGGAGAAGGTCGCCATCATCTCCGGAGGAGCATGGCCCCAATTCGACCATCAGGTGCTTACCCATTTGCCGAAGGGGACCCACCTGAGCGAACTCTCGATTCTTCCCACCTGCGGCACGAAGTTCTTTCGCTTTGATGAGCGGTGGCGGCCTGTCTACTCGGAGGACCTGAGTGCCGAGCAAAGGAAGCAGATCATCGACGCCCTTCACAAGGCCGTCGACGAGGCCGGTTTGAAACCGGAAAAGCTGTGGGGTGACCAAATCGAAGACCGTGGTAGTCAGATCACCTTCTCGGCTTTGGGACAACAAGCTCCCCTAGACGCAAAAAAAGATTGGGACCCTAACCTTGAAAAGAGAAAGAAGCTCCAAGTGGCGTTGAAAAAGTTGTTGCCAGAATTTGCCGTCAATATCGGAGGATCCACCTCGATCGACGTTACGAAACCAGGGATCGACAAGGCTTACGGAATTCGAAAACTCAAGGAAACCTTACGAATCGAGATAGACGAAATGATTTTTGTCGGAGACGCCATCTATCCGGGAGGCAACGACTACCCGGCGAAACAGGCGGGTGTCTTCTCGATTAAGGTTCGGGACCCTGACGAAACGAAGCGAGTCATCGAGGCGATTCTTGCCTGCGAATCCGGGCAGGTCGCGGCTTGAGTGCCTTTAAAGTTAAACGCCTCGGCATGCTGATGGAGCCGGAACCCGGCAACGAGTTGGAGGTCGAAGGGGTTCTAAATCCCGCCGCCGTGCGTGGCCGAGACGGCGAACTCTATCTTTTTCCCCGGCTCGTGGCGAAAGGCAACTACTCCCGGATTGGGCGCTTCCGGGTGAAGTTCGATGCGGGCGGGGACCCGGTTGGGGTGGAAAGGATGGGTATCGCCTTGGAACCGGAAGAGGACTTCGAAAAGCGTCCAGGAGGAGGAGGGTGTGAAGACCCACGGGTCACTTTTGTCCGTCCGATGGACAAGTTCCTGATGACTTACACGGCACTTTCCCCGCATGGACCCCGGATCGCGATGGCGGTTTCGGACGATCTCAGCAAGTGGGAGCGCCTAGGTCTCGCAGAGTTTCGGCCCTATCACCACGAGGAATTCGATGGGATCGACAATAAGGACTCCGGCGTTTTCGGTCGGGCGGTGCGGGACCCCTTCGATCAGGTTTGCCTCGCGATCATCCATCGGCCCCTCTTTCCCGGAACTCGGCCTGAAGAGACGGTGAAGAAGCGCGGTTCTCGGACGATTAACAGCCACAAAGAAAGTATTTGGATCTCCTACCACCCGGTCGGAACTGCCCATTCAAAAGACCCGGAGCGAGATTGGAAGATTGGGGAGTTTCATTCGCACCACCGGCTGGCGAGCCCCGTGTCGGGTTGGGAGCAACTCAAGGTAGGTTGCGGCGCTCCGCCCGTAGGCTGCCGGCACGGCTGGCTCGTGCTCTACCATGGGGTCAGCCTCATGCCGAATCAAGGGCCGGAAGCGCATAAGTATCGGTACTCGGCCGGGGTGATGGTGCTCGATCCGGACCAACCGAACAAGATCATCTACCGCTCACCGAAGCCGATCCTAACTCCGGAGAACGAGTACGAGACGGCCGGAGCGGTCGCCAATGTGGTGTTTCCGACCGGGATCGACCGGCGCACCGATATCGACCAACCAAACCGTTACGATTTCTATTACGGAATGGCGGATAGCCGGATTGGAGTGGCCCGACTAGACGTGCCCGCCGAATTGCCGGACGACTCCATATCCGGCCATCGTGACGACGCTTAACCAACCCAAAGTTCCCCCGGAAAGTACGGGGGTAGGCTTAGAACCATGACCTCCTTGAAAGATCTTTCGGCATGGAAATCCCTCGAAGCTCACCATGCGGAGCAGCAGGGAACCACCTTAACCCAGCTTTTCAAGGAGGACTCGGGTCGGGGCGAGCGGCTTGTTTTGGATGTCGCCGGAATCTACTTCGACTACTCCAAGAACCGGGTTAGTGACGAGACGCTGGGCTTGCTTCAAGACCTTGCCGTCCAGTCGGGCCTCCGCGAGAAGATCGACGCGATGTTCCGAGGGGACAAGATCAATATCACCGAGAACCGCGCGGTGCTCCACACCGCGTTGCGCGCGCCGAAGGATGCGGTGATCATGGTTGACGGTACGAATGTCGTCCCCGACGTTCATGAGGTCCTGGACAAGATGGCGGTCTTCGCGGAGAAGATTCGCAGTGGCGAATGGAAGGGCTACACCGGCAAGCCGATCAAGAACGTCGTCAACATCGGCATCGGCGGCTCCGACCTCGGTCCGGTCATGGCGTACGAGGCTCTTAAGCACTATTCGAAGCGCGACATGGTGTTTCGCTTCATTTCCAACGTCGATGGAATCGACTTTGTCGAAGCTACGCAGGACTTGGATGCCGAAGAGACGTTGTTCATCATCTCCTCGAAGACTTTCACGACCCTGGAGACGATGCTCAACGCGCATACCGCCCGGGATTGGTCGCTGGAAACCCTAAACGACCAAGCGTCGGTGGCCAAGCACTTCGTGGCCGTCTCGACCAATGCGGAAGGGGTATCGAAGTTCGGCATCGATACCGCGAACATGTTCGGCTTTTGGGATTGGGTCGGCGGGCGCTATTCGATGGACTCCGCGATCGGCCTTTCGACGATGATCGCAGTTGGGCCGGATAACTTCACCCGGATGCTCGAAGGATTCCACGAGATGGACGAGCATTTCCGGACGGCGGATTTCACCGCGAACCTGCCCGTCCTTATGGCCCTCCTCGCCCTTTGGAACAACGACTTCCTCGGCGCCAACACGGTCGCGGTGCTGCCGTACGAGCAGTACCTGAAGCGCTTTCCGGCCTACCTTCAACAGCTCACGATGGAGAGCAACGGCAAGCATGTTACGCTTAGCGGGGAACTTGTCACTACCGAGACCGGGCCGATCTATTGGGGCGAACCAGGGACGAACGGGCAGCACTCGTTCTACCAGCTTATTCACCAGGGCACCCGGATCATCCCGTGCGACTTCATCGCCTTCGCAAAGCCGCTCACGGACCTCGGCCGGCACCACGATCTGCTCGTCGCCAACGTCTTCGCCCAGGCCGAGGCGCTGGCGTTTGGGAAGACGAAGGAGCAAGTGATGGCGGAGGGAACGCCCGAGTGGCTGGCCCTCCACCGGACGTTCGAAGGGAACCGGCCCTCGAACGTGTTGCTTTTGGATTCTCTGACTCCCGCCGCCCTCGGCAAGCTGGTGGCGTTGTACGAGCACGCGGTCTTTGTCCAGGGTGTGATCTGGCAGATCGACTCGTTCGACCAATGGGGCGTCGAGTTGGGCAAGGTCCTGGCCCAGCGGATCATTCCGGAACTGGAGTCGCCCGAGGAGCCGGCGCTGGCGCACGACAGCTCCACGAACGCGCTCATCCGCCGGTATCGTGCGGCGAAAAAATAGGGGGATGGGCGTACCTGGAGATGGGTTTGGGGCCGCCGATGGCTCCGAACATTCTTAAGTGCATTTCCCACTGGCAATTTTTGGCGCCGTAGGCGGCCAAAAATTGCAACTCAAACCCGTCCGTCGCTTTGGGCGAAGCTCCAAACGGCGGATGGGTTAGCGCTCCCTTGGCAGGTAAGTGAGGCGAGCATGGTCTCGAAAGGCAATGCCGCGCGAGACCATGCAAAACCCAGCATACGTATTCCCGGGTAGTGATTAAATGCGCTTGTAACAACAACCCTTCACTATGATGTACACGCGTACCGATACGCGTGATACGATCTTTTTGTCCCGCCAACAAGCGCATCGGACGACTCGATTTAACCGTAAAGCATTAGGACATGGATTCGATAAGCAAACGACCGGAAGGAAAGCTTCTTATCGAATCTGTCGCTAAACAAGTTAGTTAGTTGGGGTGACCAACTAACTTGGATAAGTAATATCTCAACCAAATACCGCAAGAACTCCTCTGCGGATACTGGAATGATTGTGTCTAAAAGCTTGGCTTCGAGCCTTCCTGGGCAGCTACTTCGTTCGGAATAAATTTAAGATGACACGAGTCGCCCACTACCCTATGGCCTTCAACCGCCATCTGCCTTACAACGGAACCAAGAGTTTCGCGGCCGCCGATCTGCTGGAGCGATTGGAGTCCGGTTACATCGCCTTAGGTTCAAAATGGCGCATCGACTACGTAAATCGAGCGGCCGAAGCCATCATCGGACGAACCCGCCTCGACCTCGTCGGGCGCTCCGTTTGGGAGATCCTCACCCACTTCGCGGACTCAACCATCGATCTCTCGCTGCAACTGGCTATGCTCGAAAAGCGACCAATCCGATTTGCGGCGAGACCCTTTGGCGAGAATCGTGAAATGGAGTTCCAGGCGTATCCCGATGGGGAGGGTATGGCGCTATTCGTCAAGCATCGCGAGCAGCGTTTAGAAGATCGCTCATGGGTAATTCCTTTTCGTTACTACAAAGACGATAGCGCTAGTCCGTTCGTGAGCCCTTATGTGAGCAAAATGGTTAGCGATCAAGGCGTTAATGCTAATGTGACCGCAACGAGTCCCATAGGCATTACTGACCAGCAAGCTAGCCGCAAACGAGAACGACGGCTGCGGGCGATTTTTAATCAAGAATTCCAATACATGGCGGTCCTTGCGGTCGATGGGACAATTCTGGAGATAAACGATCTTTTGGAAGCGGTCGGCGGCGATTGCCCATACTCGCTAGAGGGGCGACCCATTTGGGAAGTGGCTCTGTGGTCCCATCTACCGAACGCCGACCTTATTTGGGCGGACCGGCTGTTGAGAGCGGCGTCCAGCAATTCGCGGGTTTTGGTTGAGGACGAGCACCATGACGCTCAGGGTGAGCGCCACGTGACTTCAACGGCGCTTAACGCCTCAAGGGGCGAAGATGGGCTCGTCGAGTTTTTTATCCTGCAGGGTGTCGACATCACCCAGAGCAAGCAGGATGAAGAAGATCGGGTTCGGGCGTACGAAACCACCATCGACGGTTGGACGCGCGCCTTGGACGCTCGGGACCATGAGACGGAAGGGCATAGCCGGCGCGTCGCGGGCACCGCGGTTCGTTTGGCCAAGCGGCTTGACTACCCAGAAGAGGAGATCGTGCATTTACGCCGAGGCGCCGTTCTGCACGATATCGGCAAGCTCGGTGTGCCGGACGGTGTTCTCCAAAAGCCGGGACCGCTGACCGCCCCGGAGCGTGCCATCATGCAGCGCCACCCGCAGATTGCCTACGACATGCTCAGTCCGATTCGGTTCTTGGAGCCGGCGCTAGACATCCCTTATGCTCACCACGAGCGGTGGGACGGCGCGGGATATCCGCGCGGCTTGAAGGGTGAAGAGATCCCCTGGAGCGCCCGAATCTTTGCGGTCGTCGACGTATTCGATGCCCTCACCTCCGATCGGATTTACCGAACGGCTTGGTCCCTATCCGAAGCGATCGAGTACATCGAATCGGAGTCAGGCAAGCATTTCGACCCCGTCGTCGTCGGCGAGTTCATCAACATGCTGCTGGAAGACTATTCGGGCGAATAAGCATCCCACGCTAAAACGGAAAGACTCTGCATCCGGGGCGTCGCCTCGGATGCAGAGTCTTTTCGTTTTAGGCCGTCAGGCGCTTACGGGGTTACCGTAACCGTCTTCGACTTGGAAGTCCCAACCCGCGAGGCGGTGATGGTTACGGACGTGCTGTGCGCTACCGCGCTGGTAGCGAACGAGAACGTAACGTTCGACTTGCCGGCGGGGATAACCACATCGGTTGCGGTCACGGATGCGTCCGTGCTCACAACGTGAACCGTGGTGTCGACCGCAACCGCGGCGGCGACAGTCACGGATCCGCCAAGGGCGTTCCCGCCGATGACCGTGTTCGCTCCGGTGAGCGAAGTCACTCCGTTGACCTTGATACCGGTGTATCCGATCGCGTTCTGAGCCGAGACCGAGCCGGTTTGCTGCGTCGTCACATCGTTCGTCGTGTAGCTGAACGTGGTGGACGTTTGGCCTGCGGGGATTGTGACCGTTGTCTGAGGCGTGATTCCCGAACCCGACAAGGCGACCGTCAGACCGGCGGCGGGGGCCGGGCCGTTGAGCGTGATCGTTCCCGTGTTGATCGTGTTTCCGAACACGACTCCACCGAGGTTGATCGTGCTTACGGTGACCGGGGTCAGTGCCATCGTCATGGACGCAGAGCTGGAATTCAGCGTGCCTTGGACGGTGACGATTTCCTTTGCCGCAACCGGAAGGGTCGTGACCGGGAAGGTCGCTGTCGTTGAGCTTCCGTTGACCGTTACCGTGGCGGGCACGCTCACATCCGCGCTAGACGAGTTCAGCGTGACCGTCTGGCTCGCGGCGGGGATCGCGTTGAGCGTTACCGTCGCGGTCGAGCCGTTTCCGCCATGCGCCGAACGAGGGTTCAGAACCATCGTCGACACCGCGAGAGGAGCGAGCGCCAGCGTGTGAGTCACGTTCGCCTTACCGAGCGTCGCGGAGATCTTGACGTTCTTTGAAGATGAGATCGGGGCGACACTGATCGGGAACGTGGCCGACGAAGTTCCGGCGGTGACCGTAACCGTTGCGGGCAACGTTACCGAAGCATCCGAACTGCTGAGGCTGACCACCGTATCGGAAGCCACCGGCGCACCCATGATGATCTGGCCGGAGACCGGAACCGTCGAACCGGCAACGACCTTGTTGACGGAGGTGAGGACCTGACCTAAACCAGCGGCAGGGGTTACCGAGAATATGGCGGTGCTAACCGCGTTTTGATAGGTCGCCGTGACCGAGTACTGAGTCGGCGTAGTGACCACCGCGGACACCGTGAAGGTTGCCTGGTGCTGGCCCGCGTTGACATGAACCGTGGTCGGGCACGTCACACTCGGGTCGCTCACGGCGAGCGCAACATCGGCGCCACCGGCTCCAGGAGCCGTGGGGAGAGTAAGAGTGCCAACTCCGGCTCGTCCCGAGAGGATGATTCCCGGCGCGACGTCCGCGTTGACGTTAAAGAGGAATGCGGTGTCGTGAACGCCCGCTACGATCGAGTTGATACCATTTGCTTGCGGAGGAAATTCGCCGAAGTTATCCGTGCCCCAAGCGCCTACGGATCCATCGGTACCCAGCGCCACCGCGTGATTGAAGCCCGTGGCAATTTGAGCGACGCCGGTGAAATTCGGCGGGGTCATCGCCGGATCGCCCCAGAACGCCATGGTGCCGTCCTGTTTAAGGGCCATGGTGTAGTCGAAACCCGCCGCAATCGCCACGACGTTGGTGAGGCCGGCAGGCACTGAGCACTGGCCGTTGGTATTGTCGCCGAAGCACTGGACCGAGCCGTCCCCCATCAGCATGACCGTGTGGCCATAACCGGCGGCGATGTGCATCACGTTCGAAGCGGAGAAGGTGAGCTGACCGAGTGAATTGTCACCCCAGCCGACCACCGTGCCGTCGCCCTTTCGCGCCAAGGAGAAGTGTCCGCCGGCCGCGACTTCGGTAACGTTCGAGGTGGCGTTACCGGGGACGTCGCTCTGCCCCATATCGTCACTGCCCCAGCAGACAACGCCGCCGCTTGCCAACGCCATATTGTGAAAGGCGCCCGCCGCGACTTGGGTAACTCCGGTAAGGCCCGTGGTGACGCCCGGCGTGATCTCGCACTCGTGGTTGCTATTGTTTCCCCAGCACGCCACGGTGCCGTTTGCCTTCAGGCCCACCATGTGGAAATAGGAACCGCCCGTCGGCGAGGTCGAGCCGTCCGTTCCGCCCATCGCGAGCTGGATCATGCCGACGAAGCTCGGCGGGACGACATATGGGACGTGGGCGAGATTCGCTCCCCACGTCACGATCGTTCCGTCCGCCTTCAAGGCCGCGGCACTGCTGCCACCACCGGCAATTTGGATGACGTTGCTGAGGCCGGCGGGAATATCCAACTGCCCCGCGCTATCGTCGGCGCCGAGAGCGAGCACGGTCCCGTCTCCCTTGCGAACGTATGTCGTCCCACCGCCGGCACTGATCTGCACGACGCCACCGAGTCCGGCGGGCGGCTGGGTTGCGAACTCGCCCCAGACCACGACGGTACCGTCGGCTTTGAGGGCCGCGGAGTGAGCGGAGCCGCCCGAAATCTGAATGACGTTGTTTAAACCGGCGGGGACGTCGCATTGCTGTTGGCCGTTAGCGCCCCAACAGATGACGGTTCCGTTGGCCTTGATCGCCATGGTGTGGTTCTGGCCGGCGGCGATTTGAACGATGCCACTCTGGGCTTCCGGCGGTACGTCCGTTTGGCCGAACGTGTCGTCTCCCCAAGCCACGACTTGGCCGGATGCCGTCAGCGCGACGCTGTGGGCTTGACCAGTGGCGACTTGGATTACATTGCTAAGTCCTGCGGGGACATTTAGCTGCGTACCGAAGGTTCCGAGGACTTGCACGGTTCCGTCGGCGAGAAGAACGGTAACTGCGCTGTTACCGGCCGACGCCTGAACGGCGTTGGTGATGGTCGATGGCTTGACGGGAAAGCCCCAGGAGACCATGGTGCCGTCGCTCTTGAGTCCGACGTTGTATCCGCCGCCAACCGACAAGCTGGTAACGGGGGCGTGGGATTCGGCCGTCTGGCCGATCGCGTAAAGGCCGTGGTACGTCGCGCCGCCGGTCGAGATCTGGGCAAGACCGGTGGAAGCCAAGCAGAGTCCTAGAGCGCACAACAACGTGGCTCTTCCTAGTCCGCGAAGAGTCCGTCGTGAACCCCTCAGTTCTTTATGCCTCTGGCAATTTTTTACCATGAGGCGATTATGTGGTTGATGCGGTACCGCAAAAGGGTGACGTTGCGTTCGAATGGGCCCTCTATTCCCGAGATGTTCCGAATAGAGGGCCTTCGGCCTACCAAAACGAAACCCAATCGGTGGCAGCCCGTACCGGGATGTTGGATCATTGCGGGAAGAGACTATGAACAATGCGGTTTTCGGTTGGTTGTCACTCGTCGGACTAGGTTTGTTGCCATCGCAAACGCCGGAACCCTTGTTGAAGAGCGACTTCAAGACCAGCGAAAGCGGCTGGGTCGCCTATGGTAAGACGGCTAAGGTTTCGCTTGCTAGCGGCTTGAAGTTCGACTACGCCATTCAGAAGGGGGAGTTGAACGCCCTCGTCCTGCCCGCCGAGCCGGATTCGCTGACCAAGGCCAAATCTTTCCGCTTCCGGGTTAAGGCGGACGCGAATACCTTCATCGCCGTCGGTCTACAGGAAGTGGATGGCGGCCGGTACGTGGCGACGTTCCTGGTACCGAAGGACACTTGGCAAACCGTAGAGCTATCTCCGCTAGATTTCGGTCTTTCGCAGGAACCCAACGATCCCAAAGATCCCGATGGCAAGCTGGACCTTGACCGCGTCAACGGAATTGCCATCGCCGACATCGGTCAGCTCTTCTACCAATCCGGCGACCGTCAAATTTTGAATTTGCTCGACGTCACTCCGGGCGCGCATAGTCTGGTCATCGACGACTTCAGTGTCGGGACGGACTCGGTACCCGCCTCGGCCTGGAAGTCCGGCAGCGATGTCCGGATCGACACCTTCGTTCATCCCCAGATTGCTTGGGTCGCTTTGGGTGGCGTGAATCTGAGTCTCGGTTCGAATCCGCAAGTTGAAGGTCGCGGGCTCAAATGTGCTTACAAGCAAGCGCCGGCCACAATGGCGGCTTTGTCTCGCAGTGTGGCGGCCGGACTCCTTGATGGGGCGAAGTCTATCTCCATGCCGTTCGCGACCACGCAGGCAGCCAAGCTTGTCGTCCAGGTTGAGCAGACGGACGGTGGCAAGTTCAATATGCCCGTCGATCTGGCCGAGAACTCGTCGCGGCAAGTGAGCCTGAACCTTGCCGAATTCAAGACCGCGGAAGATTCGAAGAATCCTGCCGCCAAGATGCAGCCCGAGAAGATCAAGAATCTCTCGATCGTGGACACCACCGGGATGCTTGGTGGGCCCGTTCATGACAACACGTTGTGGATTGGCCCGATCCGCGCCGCCAAATAATAGTTCGCGTTGGGCGAACCTACACTATCGTTCGGGAACTGGCGACCGAAGATTAACCGTGTAACAAACGGCGGTATCGGCCGGGTACGCTCACTTGAGCCTTACCTGACCGGTCCAACACTTGGGTATTCGCATTATTTATGCTTGTGATTGCTGCTTTGGTTTCGGCTTGAGGAATCTTCGATGAAGCCGAACCCCGCCGAAATGAGCCGGCCGGAATGGTTGGACGATTCACAAGCGCTTGACCGGCTGGTGTTCCGCCTGCAGGCGCCGAGCGATGAATCGGCCGATAGCAGCATCGAGCGCGCCCAGTCCGCGATCGCGGTGGCGCGTCACTTTGAAAACGAATCCGCAGAGGCCGCATTGTTGGGCGGCCTATGCCACGTCTATCGCGAGACGGGCCGTCTTGCCGAGGCCTTCGAAGCCGGCCAAACCGGTTTGCAGGTCGCGGAGCGCAACGAAGCTCATGCTTATCGAGTTCGTATTCTGATCTCGCTGGCGGGATGTTGCATCCATATCGGCGACCAAACCTCCGCCTTCGCTTACCTGGCGGAAGCCGAGGGGTTGGCACGGCAATATGAACTTCAGCAGCTTGTCGGTGAGGTCCTGGTTTCCATCGGCGCCCTTTACGGCCGGGTCAAGAATTTCGAGAAGGCGCTTGAGTACTCGCTGCTCGCGGAGCGCGAGTACCTGGACCTGCTGCCGAAGCCCCGTGCCATCGCTGTGCTGAACAACATCGCCGGCAGCTACAACGACCTCGGCCGGTTTGAAGAAGCGCTCCCCTACATCGAAAAGGGGCTCAGCCTCCACCTGGACGGTTTCGACGAGCTCGGGCGGGCGTTCCTATTGGGCAACAAGGCTGTGGCCGTGAGCTCAAGTCGGGATCTCCCCTCCGTGCTGGCGATCGCGGCCGAAGTAGAGGAAGTTGCATCCCGGATTGGACGCCCGTTCGTCTTTTCCGCACTCATGGAAGAACTTGGGGTGGCCTATCTGAGGTCAGGCAAGCTAGGGCAAGCTGCGTTGTTTCTGGAGCGGGCGAAGGAGATCGGTCAAGAATTCTCCTTTCAGAACCAAGTGGGCTCGGTCTGCAAGCACCTCGCCAATCTTTTTAGCCAGTTGGGCGAGTTCGAGCGGGCGAATCGGGAGCTAAGCGTCGCCCTCGAAATCACCGAGAGGTCAATCCGGCAAGACATCGACGCCGGCGTCCGAAACGCGCTGCTCCGGCAAGAAGTCGACTTCGCCCGGCGCGAAGCCGACCTAATGCGCCTCGGGAAGGAGCAAGCCGAGCAGGCGAGCCGGGCGAAGAGCGAGTTCCTCGCCAACATCAGCCACGAGATCCGTACGCCGCTGAACGGTGTCCTCGGCATGTCCGCCCTGCTCCAGGAAACGGAGCTCACCTCAGAGCAGCGGGAATACGCGAACCTGATCCGTATCTCCGGCGATGCCCTGCTCGGCGTTATCGGCAGCGTGCTGGACGTCAGCAAGATCGAAGCGGGCAAGGTCACGCTGGAGGAGCACGACTTCAACCTTGTCGATGTCTGCGACGATGTGGCCGCCGCTCTGGCTTGGCGCGCTCACGAAAAAGGCGTCGAGATTCGCGTCGCGGCTCCGTTTGACTTTCCCGCGAGTCTCTTGGGCGACGAGGCGCGACTCCGTCAGGTGCTCATCAATCTGGTCGGCAACGCGACAAAGTTCACCGAGGCCGGCGAGATCGTGCTTCGTGTGGTGCTGCTTGGCATTCATGGCAGCAAGGCGCACCTCAAGATCGAGGTTTCGGATTCCGGTATCGGCATCCCCGAGGACCGGCGAGAGGCGATTTTCGAGAGCTTCACTCAGGCCGATGGCTCCACAAATCGCCGCTTTGGCGGTACCGGACTCGGGCTCTCCATCAGTAAGAAACTTGTCGACTTGATGGACGGAACCCTGACTCTGCGGAGCGAGGTCGGCGTGGGATCGACCTTCGAAATCGAACTAAAGCTTCCGCTGGGGGCATCGCGCATCGAGGAGCGCTTCCTCTTTTCCCCTCGGGTCGTCCTGGTGGAAGATGCGAAGGCCACTGGGTCCGACCTTGAGGAGTACTTCACCGGGCTCGGCTTCCTAACCCAGTCCGCCGGCTCTTTGGCGCACATCGTCGAACCTCCAGATCTCATCGTGCTCGATTTGAACCGGCAATCGGAAGCGATCGATCTGACTGCGGAAGTCGAGGCGGCCCGGAGGTGCTTTGCATCGCCGAATTTACCCGTCGTGCTTTTGCCGAAGGTTGCCTCCGGCGAAACGACGCCAGGCGAACTGTCCCTGTCCCATTCGTACGTTCTACTGAAGCCCGTCCGCCGTCAGCGATTGCGGGCAATCTTGTACGAGCTATTTGGCAAACCTCTCGATGTCCCGGTCAACCCGCCGCAGACTTTGCGGTTGCCCTTGTTAGGGGTACGCGTGCTCGTAGCCGAGGACAATCTTGTGAACCAGGCGGTCGCCCGGCGATTCTTGTCCAAATTGGGGGGCGACGTGGTCGTCGTTCAGAACGGACAAGAAGCCGTGGAAGCGGTCCGAGAGGGTGGCTACGACATCGTCTTCATGGATTGCCAGATGCCGGTGATGGATGGTTATGTGGCGACGCGGGAGATTCGGGGCGCTCTCGCCAGTCATGTCGCCGTCGTCGCGATGACCGCCAATGCATCGGCGGCGGACCGGAAGTCCTGCCTGAAAGCCGGAATGGACGACTTCATCTCGAAACCGTTTACCGAGGCGGACCTGGTCGCCGTCGTCGTCGCCTGCCGAGAACGCGGCCTCATTCCCACGTCGTAACGCATCATCCATCGGCAGTGCGGAGAACTGCCCGTGAATATGCCGGGTACTTCGGATGTGGCTCCGAATCCCAAAAACAAGACCTGTTTATCGCCGAGGGGACTCGTACTCCATTGCTCCCACCAAATTTCCCTCGGTATCATGGAACTGACACATCGTTCCGACCGATGGTATGGTTACCTTGGGCATCGTGATTTCCCCGCCATTCGTGGCAACGGCGCTAATGATGGCGTCGATCGAATCAACCCCTATCGTGCATTCATAACCAACCATCGCTCGGCAGGTAATTGGGGTTCGGCGTTTCTGGAGGGCGCCGCCGATCCCCCCGGGTCCGGTATCGATTAAGAAGAATTCAGGCGGTCCCCACGCCTGGAATTTCCATCCGAATACATTCCCGTAGAAGCGCGTGGCGCGAGGCAAGTCATCTGCGTGAATCGCAAAATGCGATACGTGGTTTGGCATAACTTCTTTAGCCTAACACTGCGAAAGCGTGGCGCGTTATCGCGAAAACGACAATGAGTACGCCTTAAGCGACAATGACGGATAACGCCTTTGTCCGGTCCTTCGTGATCGATATGAGCGACTCCTACGCGATGCCTGAAAAGGCGGATAGTTGGAACCAACTCATTTACTCTTCTCACGGAGTGGTTAGCGTTCACCGCGCGGCAGGTACTTGGGTAGTGCCACCGCAGCGCGCCGTTTGGCTGCCTGCCGGGATGAGGCATCGGGTGGAGCTACATCAGGGCGTCTCTCTGCGCACCCTGCACCTTCACTCCTCGATCACCGCCGCGGATTCGCTGAAGTGCGGCGTGGTGACGGTGACTCCTCTGCTGCGGGAGCTCATCTTGCATGGCGTTTCTCGTTGTCCGCTTTTCCCCGACAAGCCGGAGGATGTGCGCCTCGTTGGCGTGCTGGTCGATCAGATCGAGGTGGCGGCGACGGCGGCTTTGGAACTGCCGAGCCTCAGCGACGAACGGGCCGCGAGGGTGGCGGAGATCCTTCGCCGAAACCCGGGAGACCGGCGCAGTTTGCGGGAGCTATCGGCCGAGATCGGCGCAAGCTCACGCACCATTGAACGGGTGTTTCAGTCGCAGGCGCGCATGCCGTTCGCTCAGTGGCGGCGCCAGTGCCGCCTTTTGCATGCAATGCAGTACCTGGCGGCCGGCGAACCCGTGGCCAACGTGGCGATTAGGGTCGGTTACGAGAACACGAGCTCGTTCATCACGATGTTTCGCGCCGCCTTCGGCACCACGCCGGGCGCCTTCTTCAAGGACCCGGCGTAGTTTTTTCTTGGGTTGTCTTATAAGTCTAAGCAGGCCGAGGGCCGCCTAGCATTCTTCGGTGCATTTTCCATACGCAATTTTTAGTCGCCGCAGGCGACCAAAAATTGCAACCCAAACCTTCCGCCGCTTTGGGCGGAGCTCCAAACGGCGGAAGGGCTTTGCCAAATAATATGAGGGGCCAGCTCAAACCAATTCGAACGTGGTTTCGAGGTTCTGGGTTTGACCAGTCTCGGAGGCCTTCAATCCCGCCTCAATAATCTCAATCACGTGTGCCGCGTGCTCGGCCGTGGCGACCGGCTTGGCCTCGTCGTCGTGAATCCAATCGACGAGCTGCATCATGTCCTCGAAGACGTGGCTCTCTTCCATGTTCGCGTGGACGCCGGTGACGTGGGGGCCGTGGGGGTGGATACCGGCTTTCTCGGGCAGTTGTTCGCCGTTCACTTTGGTGCCGACGACCGTACCCTTGGTTCCAAAGAAGCTGGGGCCGGACCATTCCGCCACGGAACCAGCGAAGGTGCCGTAAACGAACGCGAAGCGCCCGCCGCCGAAGTCGAGCACCATCAGGGTGTTGTCCTCCGCGTCGCATGGGTACATCTGGCCCTGGAACTCCCGCTCCTTGATCGCGTTCGCGGACATTCCCGTGACCCGCTTAGCCGGGCCAAGGATGCCGGTGAGGGAGTGGAGGCCATACACGGTCATGTCGTACAGCGGACCGCCGCCGGGCTTACGCCAGTACCAGGCGGGGTTGATGTTCGACAAGACATCTTTGCCTTGGCGGAGCCCCTCGTGCTCGTGATAGCTCCCGAATGCGGCGCCGGTAACCGCCCAGGCAAGTTGGCCGAGTTCGCCCTCTTGGACGATTCTCCGCACTTCTCTTAGCGTCGCCCGGGTCAACTGGCCGGGAGAGGCGACGATCTTAACGCCGGCAGCCTTCGCCTTCGCGATGAGGTCGGTAGCCTCGCCGGCGGTGACGGTCATCGTCTTGTTGAAGTGGATGTGCTTGCCCGCCGCGATCGCCTTGAGGCCCTGTTCGTAATGAAGGGAAATCGGCGAGCAGATGGTGATGAGGTCGACGCCGGGGTCGGCGAGGAGGGCGTCTAGCTCCTCATGGTGGGTCTTGACTCCGAATTTCGCGGCGGCTGCTTCGGCCCGGCCCTTCACCGGGTCGCAGACCGAGGCGAGGAACGCCCGGTCCTGGATGTCCGGGCAGGAAAAATGTTGAAGGGCGGCTCGGATTCCGATGCTGCCCGCGCCGACGACTCCCAATCCTAATGGCTTCACTGACATGGCTGTAGATCCCCTTAGCTGCCCATCTGCGTAACGCGCCCACCGGTGACCGGCAGATAGGCCCCCGTGACGTAGCTCGACAGCTCGCTCAAGAAGAACGCGCATCCGTTTCCGATCTCTTCGCCCGAGCCGTGCCTTCGCATCGGCAGCGAGTTGCCAAAGTTGATTGAACCTTCCGAGGTGGTGTCGACTTTGTCCGTCGCCATCCAGCCGGGAGCGATCATGTTGACGGTGATTCCGTCCGGGCCGAGTTCGTTGGCAAGGGCGCGGGAGACGCCGACCATGGCGCCCTTACCGCCGAGGTAAGCCGCCCATCCGCCGGGACCCATATTCCAGATCTCGGTGACGATGTTCACCACGCGTCCGCCACCATTCGTCTTCATGATTTCGCGGGTCGCGCGGACGGTGTTGACCACCTGCATCGCGCCGAAGTCGAACATGTCCCGGAAGTCCTGGTCCACGAGATCTTCGAAAAGGCCGTCCTGACGGCCGGAGATCGCGTTGTTGATCACGCCGTAGACCGGTCCAAGCTCGGCGGTCACGAGTTCCACCATCGCTTTGACCTCTTCCTCGCTACGCACATCAGCTTTAACCGCGATTGCCTTCACGCCGTTGGCACGCGCCTGCTCAGCCACTTTCTCCGCCGCTTCTGCTGCTTGCGAGTAGTTCACCGCGACCGCACAACCGTGCCGCGAGAGCACCCGGCAAATATCCGCGCCAATCCCCCGGGCTCCGCCCGTGACGATCGCAACTTTCCCTTCTAAGAGCCTATCCACGAATGCGGAGCATATCCACTCAAAGCAAGTAAATGTTTGAGGCCCGTCGGTTTGCCGACAAGTGTCCCGTTCGAATTAAAAGGGGTCGCGAATCTGCTAGGATGCAGATCCTCCAAGCGGCGACGTGCGTGTTTGCCGTCGGTTGTAATGTTTGGATCTGACTGAAACAGAAAGGGAAGATGTCCCCCAGGCAAGCGCTGAAGGCGCGCTCAATTGTGAGCCAGGGTCGTAGCGCAGCGAAGGCCCTGGACCGCGGCGAATATGGATCCGATGGCTGAAAGTCCGATCTATTTTTAGGCATGCCTCGGGGGCATGGCGTCGCCTCGAAAAGTATGGTGAGCCTTCAGCCCACTTCGAAGACGATGACTACCCCCAGGGCCTTCGCATGCGCTTCGACCCTGGCTGTCAATATGTGGCGCCTTCAGCGCCGTGTAGGGTGAGAACTTGCTTCTTTGAGGCTTGATAGAACGATCTGCGCCCGAATGCGGTGAAAGGCATGCCTTGTAGGCGCTGGGAGACCAACTCGGCATCGCTAAAATACAGAAGGAATGTCCGGGTTTGGCGAAAAAAAGGAAGATGGCCCCCCGGCAAGCGCTGAAGGCGCGCTCAATTGTGAGCCAGGGTTGTAGCGAAGCGGAGGCCCTGGACGGTGGAGGGTATGGATCCGAGGACTGAAGGTCCGATCTATTGTTTGGTAAGCCTCGGCGTGTGATATCGCAGCGAAAAATTTATGTGCCTTCAGCCCACTTTGCAGACGATGCCTAACGCCCAGGGCCTACGCGTCGCTTCGACCCTGGCTATTAATATCGGGCGCCTTCAGCGCCATTCGGGGGTGCGCGCTAACGCTTCGAAACTACGTAAAACGACCCGTGCCCAAACGCCGTGAAATTCAAACCCCGCAAACGTGGAGAGACCAACTCTGCATCGCTCAGGTAGAGCAACGGAACAATCGGATCGTCGGCGGAGGCAATCGCTTCAGCCTCCGCATAGAGACGAGTTCGCTCATCGACGTCCGTGGCTTTATCCGCCGCATCCAACTTTCCATCGACCTCCTTATTCCGATAGGAGGAACCGTTCGAGGCGCTGGTGGAGCGCAGGAGCATGGACGGAAAATCGTCTGGATCCGGATAATCGCCGACCCAGGCGGTGTAGAAGCAGGGAAGGCGGTGGGCTTGGTTGGCTGCGATGAGGGCCGAAGCCGGCATGGGCTGGGTGTTTGCCTCGATGTGCAACTCGCGGCGCCAAGCGGTGACGATAGCCTCGGCGCCGGGGTTTTCTCGCTGGGCGTCTTGGTAAACGATACTTATTGGCGGAAAGCCCTTGCCGTTAGGGAAGCCAGCTGCTGCCAATAGCTGCCTTGCTTGCACGAAGTCTGGAGGCGGCGCCAGGTTGTCAAGGTGGCCCGGCACTCCCGGAGGAATGAGCGAGACCGCGGGCTTAGGCAAGCCGCCCAAGATCACTTTTGCGAGACGGTCACGGTCAATGCACAGTCTCAGCGCTTGGCGGACCCGCCTGTCGGCAAGCGCGGGGAAGTTGTTTGGATTGAATTGCAAGTAAGCGACGTCCGCTCGCGAGGTTGTCTTAAGCGACGTTTTGAGAGCAGAGTCCTTTTGAATCCCCGGAACGTCCGGTGGCGTAACCGAGGTTAGGTCGACCTCGCCCGACCGGAAGAGGTTAATGCGGGTTCCGGGATCGGTCACGAACCTTATGTGCAGGGCGACGAGGTTTGGCTTGCCGCGCCAGTAGGCGTCGTTCCGCTTCAGCGTCATCTCCGTACTGGAACGTAAGGCGGGAACGAAAGGGCCGGTGCCGATCATTTGGGCGGGAGACAGAATCTCGCCGGTATTGCGCGGCAGGATGGCGCAGACCGGGAAGGCAAGTTTGCTGAGGAAGCTCGGGCGGGGTGCGCGCAATTTGATGCGAACGGTGAGGGAGTCTACGGCCTCGACCCCCAAAATATGGGCGCTCTTGCCGGCCACTACATCTTTTACGCCGGCGATGTCGCCTAAATAGTCCCCGGCCAGAGGCGACCGGGTGGCGGGCCGGCAGGCGCGATCGAACGTCGCGACCACATCCTCTGCCTCAAAAGGCCTACCGTTCGAAAACCGGATTCCGGGACTCAGGTGAAAAAGGTACTCGGTTTTGTCCGGCGAGACCTCCCATTTGGCGGCAAGCCCCGGCACCGCATTGCCCCGCTCGTCGAACCCCACCAAGCCTTCGTAAACCTGACGCAAGACGTCGAAGGACCGGCCATCCGTTGCCTGAGCTGGATCGAGTGAAGTGAACTCAAAAGGAATAGCCCAGTTTAAAGTTTCCGAGGAACTCAATGAGTCGCCGGCGTAGCGGGACCCGCACCCAGAAATTCCCAGGAGGATTCCGGCGAGCGCGAGCGTTAGCGGCCATATCCTTGGCATCGTCAGTATTGTGACTTTTTCGAACTCGCGTACGACATCTAAGGACGGGCGGCCGAGTCGCCGATAACCTAACCAACCACCCGAGATCGCCGAGTTACAACGTAAGTGATCGGGTGGAAATAGGCACTCATGGCGATCGCACCCGCTCCTCAGCAAACCGGCCCGCTCCCCGACATTGGTCAACTTTCGTTCGGCGTATCCGATAGCCGGGTTCGCAAGAGACTTGTCGGCATGCTCCAGGCGATGGGCTACACCGTCCAAACCGTGGACGGCAATACCATCGGGATCGAGGTCGAGAGTGCAAGCCTGGAGTTCCTGATGGACGCGATTTCCAGCGAACTCGCGGCGGAGGAATTCGCGGCGATCCGAGTTCGATTGGTCTCGGCGGACAACGGCAAATCGGCGGTGCTGTCTAATTCCGAAATGGCGACCGCCGAAGAACTGATCGCCCGCGTCGAATCGGCGTGGCTCGTATCGCTACTTCGCGATGGCAAGCTCAGCACGTTCTTCCAGCCGGTCGTGCAAATGGATTCGGGCGCGGTGGTCGGATATGAGTGCCTGCTCCGCGCCTTCGATTCGCTCGGCCATTCGGTCTCCCCTTCCCGTGCCTTTGCGTCGGCCTCCGATCTCGACCTCTTGCCTCAGTTAGATCGCAAAGCGCGGCGAATGGCGATCACCGCGGCAGGGAAATCGAAGGGTGAAGGAATCTTCTTTTTAAACACCCATCCCCAAAGTTCGGAGTCGGTGGCGGACGCGGTTCGTTCGACCTTGGATACCGCCAGCGAGCAAGGGCTTTCGCCAGACCGGATCGTGCTGGAACTTACGGGGTCGGGAGCGAACGCCGACGTCAATCGAATTTCGGAGCTGTGTCACGGGTATCGCAAAGCGGGTTTTCGGATCGCTTTGGATGACGTCGAGCCAGGCTTCCGCAGCCTGAGTCTTGTCGCGGACCTCCTTCCTGATTTTGTGAAGCTCGACATGCGGCTTACACGCCGCCCGAGCCTCGATTCCCTCCGGCAAACGGTAACGCGCCACGTGCTGGATCGGGTCGCCAAGGCGGGCGTCAGCAGCGTCGTCAAGGGAATCGAAACCGCCGACGAATGGGATTGGTGCCGCAAGCATGGCGCTTGCTATGCGCAGGGATTATTCTTCGCCGCTCCACTTCCCGCCGTGTCGCCGGAGCCCACCAACCCGGCATTTCGGGTTGATGGACGTAGCGAAGCGGCTGTGTAAGGGTCTACTTCGGCTCGGGCAAACCGAGCGCAGCCAGCGCGGCGCGCAGATTCTTGATTCGGTTCGGAGTATTCAGGTCGATCGCAAAGGGTCGGCCGCGGCCGTCCAGGATCAGGCCGACGGTGCCGCCTTCGACCTTTGCCGTCACGGGCTTGCCCTTACCCGCGCCGACGTCGAAGTTCTTGGTCGGGGTGACGGTGACTTCTTTGAATTCGTCCACGCCGAGGGGCAGGACCTTCACGTCGCCCACGAGCAGTTCGACGTTGATGCCGCCGCCGGTGATGGTCGCCATCGACTCGCCTTCCTTGCCCACGCCGACTGGCGCGATGCAGTGGCCGCACTTGACGATGCAGTCGCGCTCGAAGACCTGCTTCGCGGCCTCGTAGTGGTGCTCGCTGAGCACGCCGAGGTGCGGCATCATGAAGATGCTGTCGACGGTGAGCATGGTGATGCCCTCCGGCTGGTAGGCGTCCATCATCATCAGCGCGGACTGCGCACGACGGGGCGCGTGGGAAAGCACGCCGCCGGAGCCGATGACCATGTCTAGGGTCATCATGTTGACGAGGGTCTGGCCGCTCGACTGCTGGTCGAAGATCTGGCCAACGTCGCGCTGCTGGGCCGAACCCGTGAGGCCGCGGGCCAATGACTTGTGGTGCAGGAACGCCAAACGAAGCGCCTCTCGCGACACCGCGTGCTCGATAAGCAAGTCCTCGTAGGTCTGAGGAATCGTCGTCGGACGGATCATCTTGTTCCGGAGGCGGTTGCGGACTTCGGCGGGGTCGATCTCGAACGGGAGCCAGCGGGCGATATTCTCGACCCCGGTCTCCTTGAGCACGTTACAGATCGAGTACGACATGCCGAGGTTGGCGGAAACCGTACGGTTGTAGATGCGCTCGCCTTCCGGCGCGAGGAACACGGAGAATACGTCCGTGGTCGCTCCGCCGATGTCGACGCCGAGGACGTTGATCTTCTCGTTCTCCGCGTACTCCTTCAGGAGCTTGCCGACCGCGTTCGGGGTGGCCATGACCTCTTCGCTGGTCCATTCGAGGAGCTTCGAGTAGCCGGGGGCCTGCTGCATAACGTGCTGCAGGAACATCTCGTGGATCTCTTCACGGGCGGGACCAAGATTCTCGCGGTCGAGAGTCGGACGAAGGTTATCTACGACCTGAAGCTCGATCGATTCGCCGAGGACCGCGCGGACGTCTTCCCGCGCTTGGGTGTTGCCGGCGTAGATGATCGGCAGTTTCATGTCGCCGAAGCGGGGCTTGGGGTCGGCGCGCCGCACGACTTCCGCCATTTCGATAAGGTGGCTCTTGGTGCCACCGTCCGTACCGCCCGACATGAGAATGATGTCCGGGCGAAGCTGTCGGAGCCGCTCGACCTTCTGGTAGTCCTTGCGGCCGTCGTCCACCGCGAGGGTATCCATAAGGATCGCGCCCGCACCCAGGGCGGCGCGCTCCGCCGATTCCGCCGACATCGCCTTGACGACCCCCGCGACCATCATCTGAAGGCCGCCGCCCGCCGACGATGTGGAAACGTAAAGGTCGGAACTCTGGAGCGGACCACCGACGCCAGCCGCATCGCGCTTGCCTCTCTTCAACTGCCGCCAGACCTTGCCGTCCCGAATAAGCGTTCTTCGACCAGGGGCAAATCCGTCCGGCACCGTCGTCTCGGTGATCTCTTCCAACTCGGTGATCGAGTTGGTCACGCCGAGCGTTACATCTTCGAAGGGCCGTTCGACCGTGGTGGGAGCTTCACCGCGCGCGACGAGGCGGTAGTTGCCCGCCGTGTCGCTGTATTCGATGAGGATCGCTTTGGTGGTCGTGGAGCCACAGTCGGTGGCGACGATTCGGCGGATGTCGTTGGACATATACCTTCGCATTATGGAGCACGTCCCCACTCCTTGCCACAACTCGTCGAGTCATCGCATTTCAAGTTCTGGCATCGCCCACCGAACCGAAGGTGTAGACCGGGCTCTGGCCTCCGGGCCAGAACGCGGGAGGGCGTTTTGGAGGTGGCGCTGTCTCCTAGATACCCTCCCGCGCCATCGCCTGGAGGCGAGACCCGGGCTACAAATCGCGAGAGCGATTTAATCCGGCTACCGGCAGGTGTGGATGCGGCCAGAGCGCAAGCGAGGGCGAAGCGTAAAACACATGTCCCGCTCGTCGGCAAAAACTGAACGGTAATTGGGCGTTTCCACTAAGGCGGGCAACCAGGCCTAACATGAAACCGGCCCCTGAGCGAGTACATTGGTGGCGATCCATGGAAGTCACGTTCGAGAGTATCGTCGCCGCCCGTCATCGAATCGCGTCCGGGGTGGTGTACACGCCCTGCGACCTCTCTCCAATGCTCTCTGACCTGTGCGGCTGCTCGATCTACCCCAAGCTCGAATACCTTCAACGCACGGGCTCCTTTAAGGAGCGCGGAGCGCGAAACGCTCTATTAAGACTCTCGCCCGAGGCAAGAAAAATCGGCGTCGTCGCCGCCTCGGCAGGGAACCATGCGCTGGCCCTTGCCTACCACGGGCGAGATCTAGAGATTCCCGTGACCGTCGTCATGCCGGTCTTTGCCCCGTTGGTGAAACAAGAGCGAGCACGGCAGTTCGGGGCGGAAGTCATCCTCAGCGGCGTCAATATCGGCGAGGCGAAAGACCTCTGCGATGTGATGGTGGCGGAGCGGGGGTTGGCCTACATCCATGGCTTCGACGGTGCGGATGTGATCGCGGGTCAGGGAACGCTTGGGCTGGAAATCCTTGAGCAAGTGCCGGAAGCAGACGCAATCGTGGTTCCGATTGGCGGCGGAGGTCTCATTGCCGGCATCGGTTTGGCGGTGAAGACGATGCGCCCGGAGACGGAAATCATCGGCGTCGAACCGGAGCATGCGGCGTCCTTTTTGGCCGCCATGCACGCCGGACATCCGGTCAAGACCATCATGGAGCCGACGCTCGGAGACGGTTTGGCCGTGCCGACCGTCGGCGCGAGGGCCTTCGAACTGGCCTCAAGGTTTGTCGACCGAGTGGTCACCGTGGACGAGGGCGCCATCGCTCTTGCCATCCTTCGCGTTTTGGAACTTGAGAAGGGCTTGGTGGAGGGTTCGGGCGCGGCGCCTCTCGCCGCACTTTTGAGCGGCAAGCTTCCGGATCTGAAAGGCAAGAAAGTCGTTTTGTGCCTCTGCGGAGGCAACATCGATCCTGCGGTCCTCGGGCGGGTCATCGAACACGGTCTCGTTCAGGACGGCCGTCTCGCGCAGTTCCGCGCCGTCATTTCAGATCGCCCCGGCGGTTTGGCCGCCCTGGCAGAAGCCATCGCGGCGAATGGCGCGAGCGTCAAGCAAATCACCCACGAGCGTGCCTTCGCCAGCCCCGACGTCTCCAAAGTAGAAGTCATTTGCACGGTGGAAACTAAGAATCAGGCGCACATTGAATCCCTACTTTCGAGCCTAGAGGAACTGGGAATCACGATCAAATGAACCGCGTGCCTCTGATCCAGTCGCCAACGCCTTTGCACCGGCTCGACCGGCTCTCCTCGGAGCTTGGCTTGGACCTCTGGATCAAGCGCGACGACTTGACGGGGTTCGCCTTCGGCGGCAATAAAGGCAGAAAGCTCGAATACTTGATTGGCGATGTCCTCGCCTCGAAAGCCGAGGTCGTGGTGACCTGCGGCTCGGCTCAATCCAATTTCATCCGTCAGCTTGGCGCAGCCTGCGCTCGCTTTGACATCGAGTGCGCCGCGGCCGTGATGGACTTGCCCTATGAAGATTCCCAGCCTGCCGGTCATGTGAGCTCTTCCTCGGGGAACGTTTTGTTGGATCGCATCCTCGGCGTGCGTCTCGTGGAGATGCCCGACGGGACCTGGGAGGAACTTTACGCGGCGGCCGAATCTCTGGCCCTCAGCTATGAGGCGATGGGGAGGTCTGTCTACCGAATCCCGATCGGTGGGTCTTCTCCCCTAGGGGCCTATGGCTTTCTGATGGCGGCCGAGGAGCTAAAGGCACAAGCCGATCCGTTCAACCACGTTGTTTTTGCCAGTAGCAGCGGAAGCACCCACTGCGGTCTTCGCCACGGCTTCTTTGGAACTTCGACCGAAATCCTCGGCATCGCTTGTGACCCGGAGCCCGAGATCGCAGATGACTTCGCCGAACTCGCATCAGGTCTGGAGGCCTTGGCGGGCCTGGCTTCTCACCTCGAGCCGGAGGACTTCGTGCTCGACTTTCGCTTCGTGGGGCCTGGCTACGGGGTAGCCAGCGAGGAAGGCGATGCCGCCATCGTGCGTCTCGCCCGTGCCGAGGGAATCTTTCTTGATCCGATTTACTCGGGCAAAGCCTTCGCCGGTCTCCTTCGGCTGGCGGAGGAAGGGCGAGTCTCCGGGCGTGTGCTCTTTTGGCATACGGGCGGATTGCCCTCGCTCTTCGTCTAAAGTTCCGTTGTGACGGAATCTTCACCTGAAGTCCTCATCGTGGGTGCCGGGCCCACTGGTTTGGTCCTTGCCCTCTGGCTGACCCGGCTCAGTGTTCGCGTGCGAATCGTCGATAAGGCGGCCACGGCGGGTACGACGTCACGTGCGCTGGCGGTGCAAGCGCGGACGTTGGAGTTCTATCGCCAAATCGATCTCGCGGAGGAAGTGGTCGAACGTGGCCGGATCGTTACGGATGCCAATTTTTGGGTGCGAGGCCACAAGTCCGCCCACATGGTATTCGGCGAACTTGGGAAGGGCATCAGCCCCTACCCGTTTCCCCTTATCTTTCCGCAGGACGAGCATGAGGAATTACTGATTGCCAAGCTGGCCGAACTTGGAATCCAGGTGGAGCGGCAGATCGAATTCCTGAGCTATCGAGAGGTCGAATCGGGAATCGTCGCGATCCTTCGCGGGCCGGACGGCCACGAGCGCGAGTGTGAAGCCTCCTATCTTGCGGGATGCGATGGCGCTCATTCCGAGGTGCGAAAGGCGCTCGGAATCGAGTTTGCCGGCGGCACGTACGCCCACATGTTCTATGTGGCGGACATCGATGCGGAGGGAGAAGCCGCGAACGGCGAGCTTCACGTCGGTTTAGATAAGAACGAGTTTCTCGCGGTCTTTCCGCTGAAAAAGCCGGGTCGTCTGCGCCTTGTGGGCACGATTAAGGATGATTCGAAACTAGAGCGCGAAAGCCTTGCTTGGGAAGACGTGAGTCGTCGCATCCTCAATTGGATGCCGATCGAGGTCAAGAACGTGAACTGGTTCTCCAGCTATCGGGTGCATCACCGGGTGGCGGAACGGTTTCAGAAAGGGCGGGCTTTCATCCTTGGCGATGCGGGGCACGTGCATAGTCCGGTGGGTGGGCAAGGGATGAACACCGGGATCGGCGACGCCGTGAACCTGGCTTGGAAGCTTGCCGATGTCCTTCGTGGTCGGGCAGCGTTCTCACTTCTCGAAAGCTACCAGGCAGAGCGGATTGCCTTCGCCCAGCAGCTCGTGGTGACGACGGACCAGGCATTTACGGGAGTCATCAGTCCATCTCCGGTCGCCCGCTTTGTCCGCCTTCACCTGATTCCTTTGATCGTGCCCGTTGCCATCAAGCTTGCTGCCGTACGCCGCCTGATGTTTCGCACCGTCTCCCAGGCAAACGTCAACTATCGATTCAGTCTGGTGAGTCAGGGACGTGCGGGGGCGATCTACGGTGGCGACCGGCTGCCTTGGGTGAAGGACAACTTTGCGCCACTCAAGTCCCTGGCTTGGCAGATCCACGTCTACGGTCAGGCTCCGGCTTGGATGCGTGAGGCTGTGCTTCCCCTGCATGAATTCGAGTGGACGCCGGAGGCTGGTAAGGCGGGTCTCTGCGTGAACGCGCTGTATCTCGTGCGCCCGGACGGCTACGTCGCCTACGCCGATCCGGAGCCGACGTCAGCGAAATTTATGGCCTATCTCGAATCGCGGAAAATATGCATCGCCTAAGATTTAATGGGTTACAGCTACCAAGCTGGTACCCGCGCCGCAATGAACGTGGCTCCGTAGCGCAAGGCAAGCAGCCTTCCTAACCAGAAGCTGGATTCGTACGGCTGGTTGGAGAGAAGGGAGGGTCGACGCTCTTCGACTGCCAATGACCAACTCCTAAAGTGCGCGCCCGGATTTGCGTCCCTCCACTGCTTGACGACCCGCATATCATTTGCGGGGAACTCGTGCTTGGTGTAAGTTCCGAGCCAAAAAGTTTCGCGGATCAGGGCCGTTTCGGTGAGTCGAAAAAGTGTTCGACGAAGGAGCATGTAGCTGGCGACGAGCATGATAACTGCCTCTAGGCCGGCACACAAGGCGAAGGCTGGCCAACCGCGCGTCTCGCCGCTTTCACTCTTCACAAGGCCAAACGGAATTGCCACCAAGATGATGGTCAAGCCAATGATTAATAGCACGGAAAACGCGGACAAGCATCCCGAAACGTCATGGTTTTGACGGAGGATCACCTCCTCGCTTGAGGCGCTTTCAATCTTGAAACCTGCCTGTGGCTCTGCCATCAGGGCTTCGAGCGTCAGATCAGGAATCCACTCTGTGCTCATATTTTATCGTCCCAAACCAAAACGGGCTAGACCGCCGACATGGTTGCACTAGGCGACTTCCGATCGCTTCTCCAGAAGCTTCGCCTCTTCCTTGCCTCGTTTGATTTCCTCTGCGAGGTCGTCCAGCCGGGCCACCCACCCGTTTCGAAAACCTTCCTATTTAAGTGGCCACCTGCGCTCCACGCGCGGAAGCCTCTCCCTCGGCGGTGTAGGTTGGCCTTCGGCCAAAAAATTGGTTTCGTAGTACACGGCGAGCAACTTCCCTAACCAAAAGCTCGAATCGTATGCCTGGCGAAACACCAGGTTCCGTTTACTGGAGCCCTGAACTTCTAACGCCCAAGTCACGAAGGAATCTTCGTCTTTGCCTCCGTCCTGCCACTGGCGAAAGAGGCAGATTTCGCTCGCCGGAAAAACGTGCCTCTTGTGTATGCCAAGCCAATAGATTTCAAGCGTCAATGCCATTTTGGTAACCCGGATCACTCTCCGGTTAAAAAGTACATAGCTTGCGATTAGGGCGACGGCCACGTCGATGAAAACAAGCATCCAGAACGTGGTCGAACCAAGCGGCTCTCCGTTTTCGCCGTGGCTATATCCGAGGGCAATTCCTGCCGTGCCAATGGTCCAACCGCTAATCCAAACTACAAAGAACAGCCACGCACCCCAAGCCGCTTTGTCGATGGTGTAGGAGCAGCTCATCGTCCAAAACGCGTTGGATCGTGAAGCCCTTAGGAGGGTCGGCGAGAAGCGCGGCCAATGGCCAATGTGGGACGGATTCCTTGCTCATATAAAGGCAACTACTCATTTAACGCAGAGCACCAACCGACAGGTTGCACGACCACCTAAGCGACCTCCGATCGTTTCTCCAGAACCTTCGCCTCTTCCTTGCCGCGCTTGATTTCCTCCGCCAAATCGTCCAGGCGTCCCACCCACTCGTTTCGGAAACCTTCGAGCCAGGCGTCCACCTCACGAAAGGCGGCGGGCCCGATCCGGTAGATCCGCCGGGCTCCCTGGGGCGTCACCAACGCGAACTCGGCTTCGCGGAGGACCCGTAACTGTTGCGACACCGCCGCTTGGGTAATGCCGAACTCCTTTCCGATGACCTCCACGATGGCGCCGGAACTCAGCTCCTTGCCCTGCAGCAGTTCCAAAATGCGCCTGCGAACCGGGTCGCCGAGTACGTCGAAGACGTTCACTCTAACCTTCGCCCGTGTAAGCCGCCGAGCAGCGTCCCGCCGAGGCGGTCGCGATTTCCTCGGGCGTGCCAAACGCGATCGACGCTTTGCGCCATTCCTCGCTACAAGCCCGGATGGTGGCCTTCCCGTTGTCCGATCCGACCCAAGTCATCCCTCCCGAGCGATCGAAGGCGCCTTTGCTCTCGACATGCAGGTCTAAGCCGAGAAGGCCGAGTTCCCAGCCGATGCCAACCGCGCCAGGGCCGAATTGATCCCACATCGCATCGCTGAGGCAAGCGGTGTGTTCAAGCGTTAGCTTGGTACCTCCGGCGGTGGGGGCCAGACTGACCTTAACCCAGCTCTTGTCCCCGCCCATTTCCCAGGTGATTCGGAAGGAGTCGGGGGCTTCGCAAGCCAGGATTTCGCCGCCCGCATTCCCTTCGAGTTGGAATCTGCCTCCGACCTGAAGGTCTCCCGAAAGCGGCATGAACCAGCGTTCGACACGGTCAGGACGGGTCAGGGCATCCCATAGATCGGCGGGGTTCGTCGCGTAGGCACGTTCGGCAATGAGCACCCGTACCGGCAGGCCATCGACCTCACCCGTCGTGATTTGCCGTGACGTGGCCCGAATGAAAGCGCTAATATCAATCGTCATCGGTGTCATTATATAAGAGAATGCTTATATAAATGTAGACTTATTTTAGAAAAGCCTCCGGCGGGCCAAAGTGTATCGATAGGGAATGCTGGGAGGGCCGGACCAGACGAGGATGCCAGTCAATCGGCCCGCCGTATCGAAGCTGAGTTCGCCATTGAAGACCGACGTCTCCGTCGCTTCCGTGAGTCGCGAAGTGAAGTTGCCTAGCCCATCGATCTTGCCAACGATGTGTCCGCTCACCGCGCCCGTCGGCCCATACTCCGTTCCGGTCATGGTCCCGTCCGCGTTGAACGTATAGTCCGCCCTCCCCGAATCCGTCGCGTCGCCGGTGTTCACCCCCGGACCGACGAACTCGCCGGCAAACCGCGCCGGCGTATCCCCCGTTCCACTGGGACTGCCTCCGCAGCCCGCCAGGATCAATCCCGCAAATGCCAAAACGCCAAGCCGATTCATTTTCGAGGCAGATTGTAACCCAATAGCCTGATTAATGTTTGTGGGATGCGTGAGGAGGCAACGAATGCGCCTGTTCCCACCAGATGGGATAGGCAGCCGCCCAGACGATTGAGGTCAGGACGGGGAGAACAAAGTAGGTCAGAAACTGCTTTTTGCCGATGCCTTGGCCCTTCCACTTTCTGAAGGCCGCCCATCCCAGGAACGCCCAACATGTGAGCCCGCACACGCCAAGAACCCATGGCGTAACAAGTCTTCCTCGACCGGAATCGCCATCGTTCCTCATCCTAACACGACCGGCCGCCCAAAACTCCGCCATCGATATCGTAGGATAAAGGGATGACGGAAGAGACGACCAAGCCCGAAGTTAAGGAGATTTGCGTTTTCATCTCGAACAAAAGCTCGACCTGTGGCGAGTGCGGCGTAAACCTCGGAACCAAAGCCTGGATCACCCTGGCGGGGGACAAGGGCGCGATTTGCCTGGCCTGCGCCGACCTCGAACAGCTCGCGTTTCTCCCCACCGGCGACGCCGCCCTCACCAGACGAAGCAAGAAGTATTCCACCCTCCACGCCGTCGTCCTCCAATGGAGCCGGAGCCGCAAGCGATACGAGCGGCAAGGGCTTCTCGTCGAAGAAGCCGCTCTGGAAAGAGCCGAAGCGGAGTGCCTCGCCGACAGCGACGTCAGGGCTCGCAAGAACGAACGTGCGGCCGAACGCCGCGAAGAGGCCGACCAGAAGTTCGTCGACAAGTTCGCCGAAGCCGTCCGCAAGCAGTTTCCCCGCGCTCCCAGGGGCCGCGAGCACGAGATCGCCGAACATGCCTGTCGCAAATACAGTGGTCGTGTCGGCCGCTCCGCTTCCGCGAAGGAACTCGAGTCAAAACCGATCCTTCTCGCTGTCCAAGCCCACGTCCGGCATCAGGAAACGCCGTACGATGACTTGCTGGCAAAGGGCGTCGATCGCCACGACGCCCGCGACAGGGTGTTCCCGAAAGTAAACGCGATCCTAGACGCCTGGAGCTAGCGGGGTCGCATGAACTGGGCGATTAGGTGTTCGCTCGTCGTGCCGAAATGCGGCGTGGTGGCCGCGCGGACGGCTCCGAAGCCCATAAAGATCACCAGACCGGCAATGCCTAGACGGGAGAGCGGCTTGGCGTCCGTCGCCACCACGCAATTCTTGCGCCACGCGTAAAGGCACAGCCAAGCCGAAACCGTGAAGACTAAATACAGAGCCGGCCCCAAGGGATGCGCGGCGAACGCCAAGCCAAACTGACCGTGTAAGAGTGCCGTCCAACTCGTGGTCAATCCGCAACCTGGACAAGGCCGATCAAAGAGCAACACGCTGGGGCAAGGGGGGAAGCCGAGTTGTTGGTGGGTACCGTGGCCGTGCGCGTCGGGTCGCAGCCAAAGGCCGATGCCGGTCACCGCGACCCAGACCAGGAACCAACTTAGTTGGCCGAAGGCCTCTTTGCGGCTGGCAGCGGGTTTAAGCAACTCCATCGGGGACCTTGGCAGGAATAACGCATTCCGGCTGAAGGAGGTTTCCAGTTACCCGCGCGACGCTGAAAACCGCGCCGGAAGGCTCTCTTAGGGCAACGAGCGTGCTCGCCGGCGGCTCGCCCATTCCGATCATCCGACCTTCGCGCACATTCTCCGTTTGCGAGGCGTCCAACTGGATGAGAGGCATCGGTGGAAGCGCCTCTTCTAGAGAGATCAAGTCCGACGGCCGCGCGTCGGAGAGTTCTACGGCTTGATCCAAAGTAAACCGCCCCACCTGGGTGCGAACCAAACCGGCCAGGTACGCGCCGCAACCCATCGCCGCACCGAGGTCGTTCGCCAAAGATCGAATGTAGGTCCCGCCCGAACAGACCACCAAGAACCGAGACTCGCAATGGCCAACCGACAGCGGGCTGAAATCCGTGATGTGAACCGTCCGGGGCTCTCGAACCGGCGCTTCCTCCCCTTTGCGAGCGTACTTGTACAACGCTTTGCCATTCACCTTGATGGCGCTGTACATGGGCGGTAGCTGCTGAATCAGGCCGCGAAAAGGGGGCAGAGCCGCCTCAATCGCCCCGGCCAAATCCTCGGGCACGGGTCGCTCGTTTTCGAGATCCCCCTCGGCGTCGTAGGTGTTTGTCGAGAAGCCGAACCGAACGTCCGCCTCGTAAACCTTCGGTTCCAGGGGCAGATACTGCAAGAACCGGGTGGCGGGGCCGACCGCGACGACCAGCAGGCCAGTCGCCAGGGGATCCAGCGTGCCCGCGTGACCCACGCGGCGCGTGCCGAAGCGGCGACGGATGTCGTTGACGACATCGTGCGAGGTGAGCCCCTTCGGCTTCTTTACTAGCAGGATGCCAAGCACGCCTTGATTCTCTCCACCAATAGCGCTTCCGCCTCTTCGAGCGGCATTTCCAACGTACAACCGGCGGCGTTGCGGTGACCGCCTCCGCCGAAGTGTCGCGCGACTTCCGCCACGTCGTAGTCCGCCCGGCTTCGGATCGAACATCGGATGCGTCCCGGCTTCGGCTCGCGGAGTAGCGCTGCGATCTGCACCGTGGTGATGAATAACATCTCGTTCACAAATCCCTCGGTGTCCTCGTCGGCGGCGCGCGCGGAAGTGAAATTGTCGACGCTCAGCGTGCTCCAGGCAATCTGATTATTGCAGGCCAGCTTCATCGTCTCCAACGTGTAACCCAGTAGCCGTACGGAACTGATCGTTTTGCTCTGGAAGACCTCTTCGTTCACCTGCGTGAGGTTGCCCCCGTGCTCCAGCAGATACGCGGAGAGACCGAGCGATTCCGGTGTGGTATTTCGGAAGCGGAAGGATCCCGTATCCGTAACAATGCCGGTCAGAAGGCACGTGGCGATCTCCGAGGTCATCTTTGCCTGAAGCTCGATAAAGAGCCGGGTAAGAATCAACGCCGTGGCCGGAGCCGATGTATCGATGATCCGTACATCCCCCGGGGCCGCGTGGGGGATGTGATGGTCGATTACGACCAGCCGCTTGCACCGGGAGAAAAACGGCTCCATCCGCCCGAGGCGTTCCAGCGAATCCAGGTCAAGCACGATGCCGAGGTCGTAAGACTCCCGCAACGGCTCCATCTTGATCCGGTCGATGCCCGGAAGGAACATCAAGTTGTCCGGAGGAGTGTGATGGTTGAGAACTTCGTTCGCGATCCCGAGCGAATCGAGATAGAGCGATACCGCGAGTGCGCTTCCTAAGGCATCTCCGTCCGGGTTAAGGTGCGACCCGATCAGGACCGAGGAAGCCGACGCCAGTTCCGCCTGGAAGGCCGCGGCGCCTTCTAGGGCAGCGCTCAAGCCATCCTCCATTTTCGGTTGGAGGTGATCAATGGAAGGTGATTGTACATGATGCGCCCCTAAGCGAGGTCTAATCGGCGAGCCAGGTCATGAGTCAGGAGGCCGTCGGGATCGACTTCCGACTTCCATTTCCGGTATTTCGCCATTGCCTCCGCGCCCATGTAGGCGCGAAGGTCGGCGGGTCTCAGGGTGCTGTCTTTGGCCATATAGAACCTGCCCCCGGCCTCAAGGACGAGGTCGTTCATCCGGTGGCAAAGCGCTTCCATCCGTTTCCAATTCCTCTTGGTGACCTTGAAGTCGAGCGCCAAGGAATAACCGTCGACGGCATGGCTGAAGAGGAATTTGTCGGGCCGATGCCGCTTCAAGACGCCCAGGAACGACTCCAACTTCGCTTCCTGTTGCATCTCTATTTGTCGCGCGAACACCCGCTTCGCATGCTCCTTCGGCACGAAGGTCTGGTATTGGATGAACCCGCCGGGCAGGTAAGCATTGCGCCAGTTCGGAACGTAGTCCAGAAGGAAAGAGAAGCCGACGAGGCTCTGCGGATGCTCTTTGTAGTTGCCGAGCTTGAGACCGGCGCGGTCCTTCGCCCAGTTGATGAAGTGCATCCCCGGCCGGTGGTTCAGAAGCTTGAGGAAGCGCCAAACGACGGATTTGGGAAAGAAGCCGAGGATGGTGTCCGGCAAATCTTGATGTTCCGGACGAAGGCTTGACGAATAGTCTGTCCGATCGTGCCGGTACCACGCCCCGTGAAATTGACCGCGCCCGGCTTCTTCGCCCCGTCCAAAGCAATCCACCCAACTCACCATGTAGTCGGCGTTCGGCTCGTATTGCTCGAAGATCGCGAACTGTTCGTCCCAGTTGCGGGGCGAGATGGCGAGCACCTTGATGTCCCCTGTATCGACCTTCTTCATCCGTAGCTTCACACGGACGATCGCACCCAGCAAACCCGCGCCGCTGATCACGCCGTAGAAAATTTCATCCTGAGGGGTAAGGGTGCGGAGTTCGCCGGTGGGGAACACTACGTCCATCTCCACGACCTGCTCGCCGAGGGTCCCCACCCGGAAGTTGTTCTTCCCGTGGATATTCATGGCAAGCGCGCCGCTGAGCGTGGGGTACATCGTTCCACTCACAACCGGGGGCCAGAAGCCGTCCTCGATCGTATGCCGCCACAGATTCTCGATCGTGACGCCGCCTTCGCAGTCGATTAGGCCGGTTGTGGGATCCCAGCTGAAGATCCGGTTCATTCGGCAGATATCGATAACCAAGCACTCGCCGCCGATATTGGCGTCGCCGTAGCTTCGACCTGCGCCGCGCAGGGTCACTTGGCGGTCGGCCGCCTTCGCCGTCGTGAAGATCGACTGAATCTCGGCGACGGAAGTGGGCCGGTAGAGGTAGCCCTCCGCGCTAGAGCGCATTCCATAGCCGGTGACGCGGGCAATCCGCTCCGGGGGAAGCATGTTCGTGGTCGCCGGTTCCTCGCGCAAGCCGGTCAAAGGTAGCCGAACGCTCATATGCTCAGTTTTCGGAACATCCAACTTGGAATACTCCGGATGATGGCGAATGCGATCCGGTGCGTAAATTTCACGTAGTGCTCGCCAGTCTTCTGCGATTTCTGAAGGATGATCTCAGCGGTCTTCGCCGGATCCATCATCCCTTTCATCGCGAGGTGCGCCGTCATCTCGGTCGCCGTGGGGCCGGGTTTTATCGTGACGACCCGCACGCCCTTCTTGCAGAGCCGATTTCTTAAGGCTTCCAGATATGTGGTCAAGGCGGCCTTGCTGGTGTTGTAGACCGGCTGGCCCGAACGGCCCCGATCTCCCGCCACGCTGCCGATTCCGACGATCGTTCCCGAGTTCGTGTTCTCGAACCGGACCGCAGCTTGGTTCAGCCATGCGATCGCGCCGAGCAAGTTCACCTCGATCATCTCACGGTCTTTGTCGAACGAAAACTCGTGGGCTCCAACTTCGGGCATGACGCCCGCGGCATAGATGATAAGGTCGAGCCCACCGAGGTCTTTGGCCACGTTCTGGAAGAGCGCAGGTACCTCGTCGAAGTTGGTCGCGTCGTGCACGACCGGAATGACTTGGCCTTTACATTGCTCGGCAAGCGCATGCAATCGGTCGGCACGGCGGGCGACGGCGGCAACCCGGGTCCCATCGGCCGCGAGCAGCCGCACCAGCTCCTGTCCGATTCCGGAAGAGGCGCCTACAACGATCGCGTGTCGATATCCATACATGGCAGTTATTGTTCGATAAGCGGGATCTTCGTCGTGCTCATCGCAATGATGCTCGAAAGCACGAAGAGGACCACGCTGGCGACCATGTGCGGATCCTTAAAGAGAACGTCGGCAGGTTCGCCCCCCTCATCCAGGGTGAAGATCAGCAGCAAGTACCGAGTAATGCCGTAAAACACAAAAAGGGACGTGGCGATGAGCGCCGGGTGCGCGTGGGCGGTGGGGCTCAGCAGGGTGTAGGTCCCGTAACACATCGCCGCGCCCGCCGCGAACATGATCACGATCGCGTCCAGGGCTGATTTTGTGTAGTGGACCAAGCTCTCCCGGCTCGTGGTGCGTTGATCGCCCTGAAGGATGAACTCGTTTCTTCGCTTCGCAAACCCGAGCATGAGGGCGAGCGCACCAGTACAGAACAGGAGCCAGCCGGAAATGGCGACGGCAATCGCGGCTGCGCCAAGCACCGCTCGCAGCACAAAGCCGACGGCGATGGTGTAGACGTCGGCGATCGGGATGTGCTTCAGCCGCCAGTTATAAAGCACCTGCATCAGGAGATAAAAGACCAGGATCAGGACGGTGATCTGCCCCAAGTTGATCGCGAAGGCAAAGGCGGCAAAGAAGAGGACGATCCCGATGGCCATGCCCATCCGCGGCGAAATGGCGCCCGACGCGAGGGGACGGGTGCACTTCTTGGGATGGGCGCGGTCCCGCTCGATATCGACAAGATCGTTGAACACGTACGTGCACGAACTGACCATCGACATCGAAAAGAAGGCCATCAGCGCCTTCAGGGTCATCTGCGGGTCTTTGTAGCGGGCGGTGAAAAGCAACGCCGCGAAAACCAGGAAGTTTTTCGCCCATTGCTTGGGGCGAACGAGCTTAAAAATGCTCCTTAGCAGGCTTGGCGGTGAAGCGGTTAAGTCGGCCAATTAAGCTCCGCCCCGATTATACGGAGGGGCCGTATCCATCGGGATGCGACCGGTGCCAATTCCAGGCGTGATCCACAATATCGTCTAAATCCGGATACTTCGGCTGCCATCCCCAGTCCTCTCGGACCCGTTGCGAGCTCGCGATCAGCTTCGCGGGGTCGCCGGCTCGCCGCGGACCTTCCTCATAAGGAACCGTGCGGCCGGTGACTCGGTTCACGGAATCGATCACTTCTTTCACGGTGAAGCCCTGGCCGTTGCCGAGGTTGTAGCGCCGGGAATCACCGTTGTCTCTCAGGTGGCGCACCGCCAGGAGGTGGGCCTGGGCGAGGTCGAGGACGTGGATATAGTCGCGCACGCAGGTTCCGTCGGGCGTGTCGTAGTCAGTGCCGAAGACGCTTAGGCTCGGCCGTTTGCCCATTGCCGCGAGGATAGCTACCGGCACGAGGTGAGTCTCGGGGTCGTGATCTTCTCCGATCTGAGCCTCGGGGTCTGCGCCACAAGCGTTGAAGTAGCGGAGGCAGACAGAGCGGAATTCGTGGGCGACGTCGTAGGCATCGAGCATCTTCTCGACCATCAGCTTGCTATCGCCGTAGGGGCTGGTCGGGTTCTTCGGGTGCTTTTCGTCGATCGGCACGTACTGCGGCTCGCCGAAGATGGCGGCGGTGGAGGAGAAGACGAGTTTGTTGAGCCCAGCCTCCCGCATCTCGTTCATCAGGCCGAGCACGGCAAGGGTGTTGTTGACGAAATACTTGCCCGGTTCCTTCACGCTCTCGCCGACCGCGATGTAGGCGGCGAAGTGCATTACGATGTCGATTTCCGGGTGCTTTTCGAACACCGCGCGAAGGTCGGCGGGGTTGCGAAGGTCCCCTCGGAAGGCCGGGCTGCCCTGGAGCGCTTGCTCGTGTCCCTGTTCGAAATTGTCGAACACGAGGTGCGGTTCCCCGACCTCGCGGAGAAGCTTCAACATATGGGAGCCAATGTAGCCGGCCCCTCCCACCACCAAAATCATGCCAGAAGGCTACCTCTAGTCCGGCTTCGCTTCGAGAGGGTTCGTTGCGGCTGGGTAATCTGTTCGTTAAGCGTTATGTCCGTCGCGTTGAACCGAGAGAACTTCCTGCTGCATAAGCTCCACTCGATCACAGGGGTGATTCCGGTGGGCTACTACATGGTTCAGCACCTGGTGCTCAACACCTTCAGTATCGCCGGGCCGGACAAGTTCAACGGGGTCATTGGCTTTTTCGATAGCCTCCCGAAGTACTTCCTGCTGATCGTCGAGATCTGCGCGATCTGGGTGCCGCTGCTGTTCCACGCCATCTACGGCTTGTTCATCACTGGTCGCTCGCAGAACAACTTCATCGGCACGAAGTACGGCTGGTCGCAGAACCGGATGTACACCTTCCAGCGCTGGTCGGGCATCTTCCTGTTCTTCTTCCTGATGTATCACACCATCAGCACGACGGGCATGAAGTACCTCACCGGCTCATCGACGGGGCTGCTGTACGATGCCTGGCACACGAAGCTGACCAGCTACGGTTTCATCTTCTTGGTCCTGTACGCGCTCGGTGTCTTCACCGCTTCCTATCACCTGGCGTACGGCATCTGGAATTTCTGCATCCGCTGGGGCATCACGATCAGCGAACAGGCGCAGATCAAGGTGCAGAAGTTCTCCCTGGTTTTGTTTGTGGCGATCACCCTGATCGGCTGGGGCGCCTTGGTCGGGTTCCTGATGAACAAGCCTTCCGCGAGCGGTATGACGCCGGACGGTCCGACCGTATCGGTTCCGGATCTACCGAAGGGTACAAGAAGCTAAGCCGCTTCCGGCCGTCTGGAGACCCACGGGATAGCATATTGGCGACGCCGCCATCCATCGCCCACCCAAACCGAAGGTTGTTGCCGGGGCCAGAGCGCAAGCGAGGGCGCCGGTAGAGCGAAGCGCAAGGACGGTTTGTCGGTTCGCGACGATGGTTCGGCGGCATCTCGGTTCCGGATTTGCCGAAAGCTACGCAAGGTTAAGCACGGCTCCCGGCAGGGGTTGACCACGCCTCGACCGAACGGGAGACGCCGTGGGACAGTCTCCCGAACTCGCCGACAAAAAGCCACTTACGAACCTATCCCGGATGGGATCGAAGAAATTAGCCGGGCATCGCAGGCGCGAACCTGCGCCGAAGATACCGGTAAAGAAAGGTGCGAATTTGACGACCCCTTGCGGGTCGCAGAGCATTTCGTTCAGTTCTCCCGGCGTTTCCTGCGGCTTGAGGTTTTGCTAACTCGACGCGCTGCTGTAATGCTTCATCGCGTAGCTCCAAAACCGACGGGCCAACCACACCGCGGCAACCGCCCAAACCAAACCCCACAACACCATCGTAGGATCTGCCCCAATCACCAGTTGCCGAGCCGGCACGGTCGATAGCAGCGCCAAAGGCACGAAGAACGTAAAGAACCGCTGTACGCCGGCGGGATAGATGTCGATCGGATACTTTGCGACCTGGGTGATCGACTCGCCGAGAATGAACAGATTGTCCACGCGCACCAGCCATATTCCCGTGGTCATCATCGCCAAGTTGAACGCGTAAAACATCGCGATGGCCGAGACCAGCAGCACGAGGTAGGCGAACCACTGCCCAATGTGCGGCGAGACGCCCGCCAGATGGACGCCGATTCCAATCATCGCGGCCCCCGCGATCAACGATCCAATCTGGTCGAAGTTAAAACGCCTGACGCTGACCCAAAACTGACTGTCGATCGGCTTCGTGACCACAAAATCGAGCGCGCCGAGCCGCACCTGTTGAGGAATCTCCGTCACGGAGAAGAACAGGGCGGAGGAGATCGCGTTCATCACGAACACGGTCGCGCCAAGGATCAGCGTGTCCCCTCGACCCCACCCAGCGATGCTATTCGTATTCCGAAAAATGACGAGCAGGATCAAGACGAAGAAGCCGATCCAAACCAGGTTTTGGAAGACCTTCGCGAAGAAGTTGGCCCGAAACTCCAGCTCGCGTGCCAGCGAACTCGTAAAGAACGACTTATAGATCCGCCAGTAACGCGCCACGCCGGGAGCCTACCTATTGCCGTTCCTTCCCGGCGAGCAAATTAACCGTTCTTCTTGCTCGGCTTCGGCTTGAGTGTCTTCGCGTACTCGTAGCTCACCGCGAAGTAAGGCCGCAACTCTTCCGTCTTCAGGAGCAGGTCAGCCGGGACCGCCACGTACTCGGGCTGCACCGGACCGACGCCATCGAAGAGCTTCGTGCCGTACTTGGCGAGAAACGGTTCCCGAGCCTGGGGCGGCAACCGTAAGGCCATTGAGACTGACTTGTGGAGGAACGAAAACATGTTCCCATTGAGGGAAGTGTAAGGATTCGCGTCCCCCTTCAACTCGACCTCGGGAATGGTCGCCACCAGCCGCGCATACGCCTCGGTTTCCTCCGTCTGGGGCTTGGACTTCTTACTCACTGCCATGTTGCAATTATCCTAATCTGTGTAAGCTTCGCCAATTGTGAAAGGACTCGACACGGCACAGATTACGACAGGAAAGGCTCAGGATATCGTGGATGCGGGCTTCGAGGCCGTCGGCATCTACCTGCGGGAGGACAGAGCCCCGAAGGAGATGGTCGATGAATTACTCAGCGTCGGCCTGCAGATTTGGAGCATCTACGAGAAGGGAAGACCGATCGAGACCGGATATTTTTCGACCGAACAGGGCGAAATCGATGGCGACCGGGCCGTCGCCTACGCAAATGTCCTGGGCCAAACCAGCGGCTCGCAGATCTACGCCACCGCCGACTACGACCCCAGCGAGGACGACGTCAACGGTCCAATCACGGATTACATGACCGCCTTCCACGCCAAGGTCCGGGCCGCCGGCTACCTCGCGAGCATCTACAGTTCCGGCCGCTGCTGCCGAATGCTGATCGAAAAGGGCATCGCCCACACCGGCTGGCTCTCTGAATCTACGGGCTTCGCCGAGCACGAAGACTTCACGCCTAACGCAAGCATCGTCCAATCCGTTGGCAGCACCCACACGGGATTGAACGCCGATCTTGACGACATTCCCGATCCCGTCGTGGCCGGTCTTTGGACGGCCGGCGGCGCCTAAGGCTGCCTGTACTCAGAAAGCTCGATCAGATTTTGATCGGGGTCACGAACATAGATCGATCGGATGGGGCCGAGGGCGCCCGTGCGCTCAACTGGGCCGAGTTCGATAGGAACTCGGCCCGCTTTTACTCGGTCGATCGCTTCGTCAAGGGGCACATTAAGGATAAAACAAAGGTCGGCCGACCCTGGAGTCGCCGGTTCCGCATGGGGGGCGATTTCCGCTCCGGCCAGGTGCAGATTGATCTTTTGCCGGCCAAAACCGAGGGCCTGCCGCCCGGCACCAAACTCGATCCACTCCATGCCGAGAACGCCGACGTAGAAGGCGCGGGTGCGCTGCAGGTCCTTCACGGTAAGCACGAGGTGGTCAAGGCGGTCGATCATGGGATCAGTTTGGCGGCGGCGGGCATTCCCGGGCGGATTTGCGGCACCATTCTATCCATGAGCACCGCGCTGGATAAGGCCGTCCGGGACCATTTGTTGATCACCTTGAGGGGTGGGCAGGCGTTCGACCGTTTCTACGACATCGTCCGCGAGGTTCCCCCGGATTGCCGGTATGCGCTGCCGATGGGGCGGGGAAGGTCGGCCTGGCAGATCATCGAGCACATGCGTCTCACGCTGGAGGACCTGGCGGAGTTCACCGATAACTCCGCGGGAAACTACACAGAGAAAGTTTGGCCGGATGACTACTGGCCGGAGAAAGCGGAACCCGAAGACCACGCCGCATGGGACCGCTCCGTTCATGACTTCCTGGAAGCGCGACGAAAAATGGAAGAACTGGTCCAAGATCCGAATCGCGACCTGACCGAGCCTTTCGCCTGGGGCAAGGGCCAAACCCTGCTCCACGAGGCCCTGCTGGCCATCGAACACACGGCTTACCACCTCGGCGAACTCGTAGAGCTGACCGCCTTATTCGCTGAATAGGTTTGATTGCGATTCACGCGAAAGAAACCGGATTAGACCTATACTTGACGCCATAAACCGTTTAAAATAGTCCCCAAGTCAATGGGGATTATTGAAACGGATGTAGCGATTATTGGGGGAGGACCAGCGGGGTCTACCGTCGCGGGATTTCTTCGGAAATACAACCCTTCGATAAAGGTCACGATTTTCGAAAGGGAGGTCTTTCCGCGCGACCACGTCGGAGAAAGTCACCTTCCGATAATCAGTACTATCCTCAACGAACTAGGCGTTTGGGATCGGGTCGAGGCGGCAGAATTCCCCATCAAGATTGGCGCGACCTACCGATGGGGTAGCTCCCAAGACCTCTGGGATTTCGACTTTTTACCTCACGGTTTCTTGGAAGACGAACCGCGCCCGGCTAAGTATGAAGGTCAGCGCACCTATACGGCGTTTCAAGTAGACCGAGCCGTCTACGACAAGATTCTTCTCGATTATGCAAGAGAGCTTGGGACGGACGTGCTTGAGAACGTAACGGTCCGAGAAGTCCAAATGGATGGCGACAGAGTAACCGGTTTGAAAACCGGCGCTGGCGACGAGGTTCGTGCAAAGTACTACGTCGATGCCACCGGCCACTCAGGTCTCATCCGACGAGCGGCCGGCGTTCATGTAGAAGAGCCCTCGTCCCTTAAGAACATCGCGGTGTGGGACTACTGGCGAGACGCAAAGTGGGCGGTTTCCCTCGGGATCGGCGGTACCCGCATCCAGATTCTTTCCCTCGGCTACGGATGGATCTGGTTCATCCCGATAGGCCCCGATCGAACAAGCATCGGGTTCGTATGTCCGGCCGACTACTATAAGAAGTCTGGCCTTACCATTGAACAACTCTACGAAAGGGCCTTGGATGAAGAGCCGCGTCTGAAATCCCTCGTTGCGACCGCGCGGCGAGAAAACCGCTTGACGACCACGAAAGATTGGTCATTCGTTTCTTCTCGAATGACAGGAGAGAACTGGTTCCTCGTCGGCGAATCGGCGGGATTCGCGGATCCCATCCTTTCTGCCGGCATGAGCCTGGCCCATGCTGGCGCGCGCGAACTCGCCTGCGTGATCATGGAAGCGGAACGCGGTGGCGATTTGCCTTGGATGTGTAGCGAATACCAGCGCCGAAACGAGCAGCGAATTCGCCAACATATCCGGTTTGCCGACTACTGGTACAGCGCGAACCATCATTTTTCCGAGCTCAAGGACTACACCAGCGAGATCGCCAAAGATGCGGGCCTCGATCTGAGTGCCGACCAAGCCTTCCAGTGGCTCGGGACCGGAGGGTTCATCGAAGAGGACATGGGCGTGGCCGGCACTTCGTTGATTCGGCTGGATCAGCTTCATCAGATCAGCAACAAGCTCTCCCAAAATCCCGCTACTAGCGCGATTCACGGGTTCAACTTCTTCGTGCTCCGCATCAAGGATGCGGAGCAAATCAAAATTGCCCGGTTCGAAAATGGCGGTGTTCGGGCGATGCTCGCCCTCCGAAAGAATGGCAAGGTCTTGCCTATCGATGGTTTGTTTGGGTGGATGATGCAGGCTCTCAAGCAGTCGACCCAACTCGACCAGATCATGGCGTACCTAGGTCGTGAGATGACGGCGGCGGGGTACAAGTTGGACGTCAAGTTGAAGGCACGACTAACCGAATGCCTTGACGCGATGGTCCGCGACGGATGGGTAGCCGCAAAGTTGTCGTCGAATTATCCGCCCGTGCATCATGAGGTTCCGTTGGAGACTACGGCGATCCGAACGCATCGGGACGATTAAGGCTTAAGCTCGGCAAACTCGCCGAGCCAGGGTTCAAACTTTCGCCAGCGCTCCATCGAGGTCGCGTAGATCGGCTGGCGGGCCTGCCATCGGCTGGGCGTATTGATTGCGGCCTCATTTTTCTCATGGTGCAGACAGGCTTCTTCCCATGGCAAGTCACAAAATGTGATAACCCGAGGAACCGCCGAGGAAGGATCTGAGATGAGGTCTTCGTAGTCGATCTCCAGCAGACTCTCTGTCGGCAATTGAGTGCGCCAATACGACATCGCTTCGAGATACTGCCGGTAGTAGTTAACGATATTCGCTTTTGAGTAAGCGTACTGGGGACCTTTGGCGAAATAGGTCGTGTAGATGGAAAGGCAAGTGTCGATCGGATTTCGGCGGATATGAATGAACTTAGCGTTCGGCAAGGCCCGGAGGATAAGACCGGCATACGCAAAATTCAGCGGCATCTTGTCGGTAATGCGCTCCGATTTGCCCGCGATGAGTTCCGTGTATTCCGCGTACTCCTTCGCCAGAGCATCCAGCCCCGTGCCGGAGGGGTTTGCGGCCAACCTGGCGCCCTCCTCGATCCAAAAACGCAGCTCGCCCGCCGCCGCAACCTGGGAATGACTTGACACGATCTGCTCCAGTAGGGTGGTCCCTGACCGGATCATGCCGATGATGAAGATCGGCGCTAAGGAACTGCTCCCAGGCGGCATCGACTCGAATGCCGCTGTAACGCGTTTCATTTCCTTGCGCAGTTGGTCGGGGTCGATTGGGAAGCCGGCGTTATGAATTTGAAACGCGACGCGATTCGCCCGGTCGTAGTGGGCCATCGATCCCTCGTAATCCTTGAGCTGGTCCTTCGCCTTGCCAAGCGCGTAGTTCACGTACAACTCAGATATCGGTGGCAAGGCCTGGTTGGCCTCTGTCTCCATCTCGCGAACGAACTCCGAGTCAGCTTTGCGGGACTGCATCAGGCCGTAGTAGGCAAAGGTCCGCTGCCTAGGATCCGCCTTTAGGGATGAGAAGATCTCCTCTGACTCCTCAAATCGACCCTGCGCAATGAGCCAAGAGGCGAACCCTCCACGAGCGTCTGGTGAAAGCGCCATCGCTCGCCGGTGATGGTGTTCCGCCGCGTCTTCGTTCCGAACCATCGTGTACGCGTTCGCGATGGCGGTATGAAGCGCCGCGGAGTTCGGCAGGTGAACGAGTCCAGTCTGAAGCGTTTCCAACGCACCGCCCGCAATCCCAAACAACGAGTACTGCGCGGCGAGCACGAGATAGGTTTGGGCGGCGTCCGGAGCTAGTTCGATCGCCTTCTTAAACTCCGCGATCGCCTCACGATGGCGTCCCGCCATCTGGTGGGCGAGCCCCAGATTGTGGTGATGCTCCGCCACGGACGGATCTCTTTCGACGGCGCACCGAAACGCATCAATGGCTGGCCCCGCTTCCCGCAGGTAGAGATAGCATCCTCCCAGCGTTCCATAGCCCGCGGCATCCTCAGGGTGAACCTCGATGGCTCGCCGGGCAAACGTAAGCGCATCCGAAATATCGGTCTGGTTTTTGCTCAAGAGCGCAAGCCAGGTGAGCGCTTCAAAATGGTTGGGGTCGCCGGAAACAAGTTGAAGAAAAATGGCCTTCGCCTCGGCGACTTTTCGGTCACGGGCAAGGCAGACCCCAAGTAACAACAAAGCGTCCGGCTCCAGAGGGTAGTCCTCTTGGCGCCGGTTCAAAAGCTTGATTGCTTCGCCATATTGCCCCCGCTCGAATAAACGGCGCGGCAGTTCGAGATACTTCAAAGTAGCGGACTATGGAAGATGGTTCTTCTCTTTGATCCACTTGATTCGGCGCGCTTTCTCCGCCGCCGGTAGCGAAGCGTCTGCCTCTACCCGGGCGATTCGCTCCTGAGGTGTGCCGGAAACATAGGTGCTTACCGTATTGGGTTCCACCTTTACTCCAACATCGCTTCCGCAACCCACCAAGGCGACGACGCCAAGAAGTGCGGTAGCTAACATTCCAATCGAAGATAACTTCATGTCAATCTGCGCGGTCGAATAAGCGCCAGGATCGCCAACTGACGATCCTGGCAAGTTAGTCTAGAACGTCGTATTGGCGCACTGGATGTCCCACGTATGGTACTGCCAGTTGCCGTTGATCTTTACGTCCGTTTCGAGAAGGAACATCTTTGTCGCGTCAAGGTTCGCGCCAAAGTTCGGCGGAGTGCCGTTGGAGCCCTGCCAGGTACACGTTCCCTGGACACCGAAGGAGCTGAACGGAACCGAGTTCTTTACCTTATACTTCGAGTGGCCGTCCGCATACCCGAAGTTCGCGCCGGCACCATGGTTTAGGTCATAAACGGGGCTGTCGATGTTGTAGTAGAACGGGTGGTTCGGGCCGAGGAACTGAGCGGAGACCTGGGCATCTTTCTGCTTCTGGATGGTCTCATTAATCGTGATCGTATCCGCCGGCGCGGGGTTAGCGGTCGTCGACTTGCCAAGTGCGATGCCGTTGAAGGCATACGCGGAGCAGAACTGGGAGGGCTTACCATTGCTTTCAAAGCATCCCCAGCCGTCGCTTCCGTCCAAGTCCTGCGCGTTAGGGCACAGGTAAGCACCGAAGTTCTTCACGTATGGGTAGATGCCTCGAACCCAGTTCGTAGCCGCGGTGGGGTCCATTGCGCCATTGACATAGGGCTCGCCGTAGTACGTAATGCCGACCTGACCGTTGGCATTGAAGGGGAACGTATCGTCCGAATCACCGGCGTACATGACGGCCGCGAGGCCGACCTGCTTGGTGTTCGAAAGACAAACCGTCTTCTTCGCGGCGGCTTTCGCCTGAGCGAAGACGGGGAAGAGAATGGCGGCTAATATCGCGATAATTGCGATGACGACTAGTAACTCAATAAGAGTAAACGCGTGATTCTTAAATGATTTCATGAGAGTCCCGTGAGGGCTACTTTGCCCTTGTCGAATGAGCCGGCTCGCTGACCGGCAGCATTAGATCGGAGATGGTCGAAGACCGAATGACGAGTGGCGCATCCAATAAAACATGTCGAGCTCCCGAGGGCGCCTCGCCCGTGAGCCGATCCAAAAGAAGGTTCGCCGCATGCCGGCCAAAACCGTCGAAATCTTGCCTCGCCGTTGTGAGGGTGTCGGGAATCGCGTCGTCCCACTTCGCCAGCCAGTCAAAGCCGACCACGCTAACGTCGCCCGGTATCGAGATACCCCTGCCCTCCAGAAGTGCGCATACCCAGTAGGCCATGACGTCGTGGCATACGAACATCGCGGTAGGCCGTGGGTCCATTTTCATGAACTCGGTGACGATGCGGGTCGCGAGGTCGGAGAAGTATTCGTCCTTCTTAATTACGCGGGCGAATTGGCCGCCTAAACTGATTTCACTGACTTCTGACCTCGGCAGTTCGCTCGCGACAAGCGCTTTGCCCAGCGAATCGACACCAGATTGCCGCATCGCCCGCCAGTACCCCTTGATCCGATCCCGAGCCGCCGGCGGCTGATCGCTGTCGGCAACGCAGAGGACCCGGCTATGGCCCTGGTTAAGCAGATGCTCGACGCAAGCCCTTGCCGCCGTCACGTTCGTGGTTCCGACGTAGTCAACCGGAATTCCCTCTGGAGGAGGCGTATCCACAAAGACGAGGTGCTTACCTTGCTCGACGAGTTGCTGAATCACGTCGTCGTTCTCGGCGAAGGGGTGCCGCTCGATAATCGCGCCTGCGACTTCCGGCTGGTGAAGCACGCTGAGGAGGAACTCTCGCTCTTCCGACTTCACGACGGTGCCGACAAAGCGGGTCGGTTCCCGCACGACCAACCGATAGGTCGTACCGCGCAGCCCCTTGGAGATTTCTCGAATCAGGATGAGTGCCTGTTCGTCCGCGATCGGCCGGCTGACCCAAACGTAAACCTCGTTCTGCTGCTTGAGGCTCTTGTGCCCGGAGATGATCGGTCGCGAGTGCGGCCGCCGGGTTAGTGTGCCGTCGACGAGGAGCAGTTCGATCGCCCGGCGAACCGTCCCCCGGCTCACGCCAAGGGTCGAAGCCAGCTCTTGTTCTGCCGGCAACGTGGTCCCCGGCCGCAATTTGCCGGTTTTGATCTGCTGGTGGATTTCTCGCACGACGGAGCGAGACACTTGCGCGGATTTAGCTGCCATTGGAAGGCCTCCAATAGGACAATCCTCGTTCCACTCCGTGTATCTGAAGACAATCGCGCCGGTTCATCCAAGGTCAATATAACAAGGGTTGTCTATTTTTCCAAGAACAGAAGGGCTATTCGGAGGTCAATTTTCGAATAATGAACAATCCCTTGGCTGGGTTGTACAATCGCAAAGGGACAACAATTCCCCGCGCCGTACAGCTGCGCGCTCCCGGGGTTCGTCAGTGACGGCGTTCACAACGGGGTAAACCTTCCGGATCGCATGAACGAAGAAGCCCGTCCCCAAACCGCGTCCGAAAGTAGAAGGTGGTCCGCCGAGGAAGCCAACGATTGGCAGTCCAAACAGCCCTGGGTCGTCGGCTGCAATTTCCTCCCGAGTACGGCGATTAATCAGCTTGAGATGTGGCAGGCGGAGTCCTTCGATGCCGAAACCATCGATCGCGAACTCGGCTGGGCGGCGGGTATCGGCATGAACTCGGTGCGCGTCTACCTCCACGACCTGCTTTACGAAGCAGACGCCGACGGCTTTCTCCGCACGATGGACAAGTTTCTGTCCATCGCGAGCAAGCACGGCATCCGTCCGCTTTTCGTCTTCTTCGACGACTGCTGGCAGGCCGAGTCGGCCCTCGGCAAGCAACCCGAGCCGAAGGACGGCGTCCACAACAGCGGCTGGGTGCAAAGCCCGTCGAAAGCGAAACGGAACTGGCCAGAGAGTTTCGCCCGGCTGGAACCCTATGTGAAAGGAGTCCTCAGCCGCTTCAAAGACGACCCCAGAATCTACGCCTGGGATCTTTATAACGAGCCCAGCGGCTCCGGCTACGCGGAAACCTCGATGACCCTTCTCGCAAAAGCGTTTGAGTGGGCTTGGGCCGTCCGGCCAAGTCAACCCCTCACCGTCGGCGTCTGGGCCGATCTTCCCGCGTACAACCAATTTCAAACCGCGAACAGCGACGTCGTCTCGTTCCACAACTACGAACCCGCGGAGAAGCTTTCCTCCCAGATCGCCAAGCTAAAAGAGTACGGCCGCCCGATCATCTGCACGGAATGGATGGCTCGAACGAATGGCAGCCGGGTTGAAACGAACCTCCCCGTCTTCAAGGAGGAGGGTGTCGCATGCTTTAACTGGGGCCTTGTGACGGGCAAAAGCAACACGAAATACCCTTGGTCCCCGACCCCAACTCCGGGCGAGCCAGAACTATGGTTCCACGATCTCTTTCAACCGAACGGACAGCCCTACCGTAGTGAAGAAACCGATCTATTCAAATCCCTAACCGGCCGGCCCTAAATGAGCCAGAAAGACGAACTCCCGATCCTCCCGTTCTCCAGCGCCTCCGAATGGGAGGCCTGGCTAGCAAAAGAACACGCCACCAGCAAGGGCATCTGGCTCAAGTTCGCCAAGCAGGGAACCGGCATCCCGACCGTCACCAAAGCCGAGGCCATCGAAGGCGCCCTCTGCTATGGCTGGATCGACGGACAACTCGACAAATTCGACGACAAGCATTGGCTGACCCGCTTCACTCCTCGAAAGTCGAAGAGCCGCTGGTCAGAGGTTAACACCAAGACCGTCGCCGAACTTCAGGCCCAAGGAAGGATCAAACCGGCCGGACAAAAAGAAATCGACCAGGCCAAAGCCGACGGCCGGTGGGAAGCCGCCTACGCCTCGCAAACCACGATCGAAGTTCCCCAAGATCTAGAAGAGGCACTTCGAGAGAACCCGCAGGCGGAAGAGTTCTTTAAGGAGTTGGACTCCAGGAATCGCTACGCGATCCTGTACCGTCTTCACAATACTCGGCGGCCTGATGCTCGATCCGCGCGTCTCGCGACGTATGTGGACATGCTCGCTCGTGGAGAGACGATCTACCCGTTGCGGACCAAATCTGGGTCCAAACGGAAGCCCGCAACTTGATTCGAGAACCCCATGAAAATTTTATCGCTGCTTGCCGTCGCCGCGGGAGCCCTGCTCGCTCAATCCGGCTTTTCCCAGGCAATCCAGTTTCAATACTCCGGGACCGACCAAGCATTCAAGGTCCCGGCGAGCGTGTTTTCCTTGCACGTCAAGATTTGGGGCGCCGGCGGCGGAGTCTCCGGCGGGTCGGGCGCCTACGTCGAAGGCAACATTCCCGTGACCCCCGGCGAAACTTTGACCGTCGTGACCGGACAAGGCGGCGGTGGCTCCAATAACGCGCTCACCGCGACCTACGGTGGCGGTGGCGGTACCTCGGTCTTTACCGGCGTTTTGGTCGGCCAAGGCGGTGGTAGATCCGCGATTCGCCGATCCACGACCGAAGTTGTCGACTCCGCAGGTGGCGGGGGAGGCTCGCAGGTTCAATCGGGCTCCTTTGCACGAAGGTCCGGCGGATTTGGTGGCGTTCAGACGGGCGGGAACGGGGATGGCGAAGTCGGCGGTACGGGCGCGACCCAGACCAACGGCGGAACGAACAACGGCGTTCAGTTTGCGGGCGGTACCGGCGGAGCCGGCGGCGGCGGCGGTTGGTTCGGCGGCGGGGGAGGCAGCACGATCGTTAGCGAATTGGCCGTCGGTTCCGGCGGTGGTGGTTCCTCGCTCGTCGCCAATCTTGGGAATGCGATCAGCGCGCCCGGCAGTAGTGGCGGCGCAACCGCTACTCTCCCTCCGAACACAGGCGACCCGGATTACATAGCCGGCGTCGGCACCGGCGCGCCATCCGATTCGACCCCCGCGGGCAACGGTCTGGTCGTCATTTATCCCGTTGTTTCGCAAGTGGTACTGAATTTCGCATCGACCCACGTGGTCGGTGGAAACACCGTTGGGGCCACGATTACGTTGGCGACGGCGGCTTCGTCGACCGGCCAAAGCGTAGCAATCAGCTATGGCTCCAGCCTGGTAACGGGTCCGGCGAAGGTGAAAGTTGCGGCGTTTGCGAAGACGGCGACCTTCACCGTAGCCACATCGGGCGTGGATTCGATTCAGAATCCGACGGCAACCGCGACTCTGAATGGTTTCTCTTCCACCAAGTCGGTAGAAGTCGATCCCGCGCAAATCTCAAATTTCATCACCCGGCCGACCTCGGTCTATGGCGGAAGCACGACGACGGTTGTGGGTACGGTCACCCTCAACGGCAAAGCCGGCCCAAGCGGTCTCTCCTACAGCACGTCGAGCGATTCAACGAACGCGGTCCCAGACCCAACCGGTAAAGTCGCGGCGGGAGCGAAGGTGGGGACGTTCAATGTGAACACGAAGCTGGTCGCGGTCAGCACCAAGGCCACCATCACCGCCTCGACGACGGACGCCTCGTTAGCGTCAAGCTTCACGATCCTGGCGGTTGCGATTCAGTCGGTTACCCTCGACAGCACAACGGTAAACGCGGGTACGTCGGTGAACGCCACCGTGACTCTCAATCAACCCGCACCGGTGGGAGGCTTTACCGTCGCGATTTCTTCGCCGACCGTGGGAGTCACCGTACCTGCTTCGGTAATCGTGCCTGCGGGAGCGACCAGCGTCGTCTTCCCCTTGTCGGCTTCCAGTAGCGTGACGGCGAACGAAGCCGGCGTTGTGAGTGCGACGTTCAATGGCTTCTCGAAGCAGGCGAGCTTTAATGTCATCGCGCTCCGGCTGATCAGCGTAGCGCTCAATCCGACGACGGTGAAGGGTGGCGACACCACCGCCCATGCGACCTTCGCGGTAACGCTCTCCGCGCCCGCACCGGCGGGTGGCCTAAAAGTCAGCATGTCCACCAGCGACCCGTCCGTTGTAGTTCAAACCATCGGCACCTTCGCCGCGGGTGAGACCACGCACAAGTTCGCGGTGACGACGAAGGCCGTCACGGTCACGAAATCCGTTCAGGTCAAGGTGACCTATAACGGCGGCCTGAAGAGCGCGTTCTTGGTCGTAACACCGTAGCCGAGTTGAGTTTTTGGGTCGCCAGATGCGACCCGAAAACTCAACTCTAAACCCCTTTCCAGAAGAACCCCGAAGTGGGTTCCATAACTTAGCCCTGGGTTGCTCACCGCAGCGAATGCGGAGGAGAGCTACCCAGGGTAGGGCCGTCACCACAAAAAAGTCCTTAGATTCCGGCCCTTAGAGGGCCAATCCGATAGCGAGAGAGCGTCACTTGCTCGGCAATAACCGCATGGCAGTTCGACCTCAGTTCGAGGTCAAGTAAGGCCGAACCGCGGCCGCCCAGATGACGTAGCCCTTAGGGTTCATGTGGAGCATGTCGGCCTGGAACAACTCCGGCCGAGGCTGACCATTGGCGTCTAGCATCAACGGAACGATGTCGATGTACTGCAGGCCCGGTTCGTCGCGCGAATAATCTTTGATGAGCGAGTTCGCCCGCTTCATCACATCCCACTTCTTCCAGCGCGAGGGAACCGGCGAGTTCGAGATGTAAGCAATCCGCGTGTTGGGCAGCGCCGCGTGAACCTCTAACACGAAAGCTTTATAATCGGAGAAGACCTTCTCGGCGCTCTTGCCGGAGGCGATGTCGTTCGTACCGGCATAAAAGACCACCAACCGGGGTGCGTAGGGAATTACCGTACGGCTCGCATAGCGAACGGAGTCGGAAACCTGCGATCCGCCGAAGCCCCGGTTGATCACGTTCAAACCCGGAAAGTCTGTCTTCAGCGACTTCCAAATCCGAATGCTGGAGCTGCCGGTGAACACAATGCCGCCCTTCTCCGGAGGATTCGCCGCGTCTGCCTTCTCGAAGGCGATGATCTCGTTTTCGAACGGTAGCGGTTTCGTTTGAGCAGACGAGAGCGAGACAAGCGAAGCAAGGATGGCGAAAAAAGCGGCAGGACGAGCGTTCATAGGCGTTCCGGAACTTGTACCCGTATTTTAGCGGGTCTCTAGTCCGCGGACTTGAGCAACCAGAGGGCAGTCTGACTCTCCGGATCGTCAAGGCCGGTCGCTTCGATGCGCGCCGCGATCTTGGCCGCTAAGGCGTGAGCCTCGGGAAAGGACTCTTTTGTCCAGAAGCGCGCCTCGCGGTGGAAGTAGCCGATCTCGCTCAGGAATTGGACAGGGAAGACGTAGGACCCTCCAACGGTGCTCTCGTCTTCCATGTTGAAGCTTCCGTCCGGTCGAAGCGTCTCCTTTAAACAGTGGTCCTTCATGCGCCGGATCGCCGAGATCGCTTCCTTCTTTTGCGCCAGCGTCATGATTGGCCAGCCGTAGCGGAAGAGAGTCACGACGTCGAAATCGTGGTGGTTGGAAAGCTTGCCCTCCTGGAGCCAACCGAACGGATACTCCAGGTCCTTCATCGCGAGCGTGGTCCGGATGATCTCGGGCCAGTGCCCGATCTTGCCCTCCATGTAGTCCGCCACGTGGAAGGTGCAGCTCAAGTCCGCTGTCTTGCGAAGCCCTTGCGGGGTGACGAACCAGCCGCCATAGAATCCCGTCTTCGGATCCTGCCAGACGTTTTTTAGCCAGTCGTCCATCGTCTTCTTCAAGCGCTGGTCGAACGCGTAATTGTTAGGCAGGTGGCCGTTGATGAGGCGCAATAGGTTCGTCGCGGTGAGGTTAAGCTCAAACCGGTGGTCCATGCCGGTTTTGGCGACGTTCGAAATGAGCACTGAGTTTAGGTAGCTCCTCAGTCTTCCCGGGTCGTTGATTCGGTCCAAAAAGGCGAGCCGCCTCTTCGGCTTGTCATCGACGAACTGCATCGCAACGAGGCGGTCGCAGGTTCGGTCGACTTTGTAGAACCAGGATTCGTGGCACCCTCCGAAACTCCCGTCCGCGTCCTGCTCCTTTTCCGTATGCGGGTCTTTGGGCAGCTTGAGCATTGCCTCCAACCGGCCGATCAGTTTTTCGATGCGCGGGTAGTCCGCCGTGTAGTGCGTTAGCCAGTGGGCTTCGAGCAGAAGCTGTCGGCTACACGCCGACTTTCTGCCCCTTCGAACCTGACGCGAGAGGTCCGCTTGCAGCCGCTCCAGCTTCTCCTTGTAAACGTTTATCCGCGCCTTATACAGAGGGTCGAATCGCTGGAAATCGACCGCCACACTGTAACCGAACCGCTCCTTCCGAGCCTCCCGCTCGGCCGAGCTCAAGGGCGTCTGAAAGAGGACGAGCGCGGCCAAAAGCATGAACGTTATCGTAGCAAACTCGTGACCACTACGTCTTCATCAGTTTGTAAATCGCATCGAATGAATTGGTCCAGGTTTTTCCGTCTTTCGTAAACTCGATTACCTGCCGTACCTCGCCGTTCGGTAAGCGCGTAAGCGTGGTTCGATCCTGAATCTGGCGACCGTCCGGCAGAAACACCTTGCCAGAGAAGCGCAGCCCGTTCGGCCAGGGCTCGGAATACTTCTCCTTATAAACCCCGGCCTCGGTGATCCACACCTGCTTCCACCGCTTCTTGGCGGGCATGTAGTAGAACAGGCTCTTACCCGTCGAGCCACCCGCGTCCTTCCAATGCTCGATGACCCCGAAGCCGCCCGTGACTTTCTCGACGATATCGGTTCCGTCCAGCTTGCCGTTGGCGTAGACGTTCCATTTGCCGACCCAGAAATCGAGTTCCGTTCCGGGCACGAGCGCAAGCGCGATCAAGGCAATCATTTCTTGACCCTTGTGTAGTGGAGGTGCCAAGCGGGCTTCCAGGTCTTGCCTTCGTCGGTGGTGGCCTCCCAGTCCCAGTCGAACTCGCTAGCCGTGATGTTGGAGAAGACCATCCTGCTCGCGGCATTTTGTCGTAGCGGGGTTTGGAGGGTCATTTTGCCGTTCACGAAGCTGCCGGTGAGGGCGATATAGCTGCCTTGGTCGTCGACCCAGGTTTGCCGCCACATCTTGGTTGCCGGGGTGTATACGGACATGCTCATCCCGTTCAGGCCGGCCATCTTGAAGTTCTCGTGGACGACGTGACCTCCGAAGTCCCGGGTAATCACGTTGGTGGCATCGGTTTGGGTCTGCTTGTCGCCGGGTCCGTAGCTGGTGCCGCTCGCCTTCCAACTCCCTACCCAAAAGTCGAATTGGTGCGTCTCGGCGGGCGGGGCCACGTGCTGGGCGAAGAGGAGGCAAATAGGCGCGATCATCATAAGAACCTAGGGGAGTTACGCCCCCCTGCGGGCCATCGTCCATAACAGATGGAGTGACTTGGCATAACAGATGAATTTCGAGCTGGATGAAGGATCGGGTCCCGCCTACCGGCAAATCGCGGAAAAGATCCGGTCGCTGATCGTGGATGGCCGACTCATGCCGGGGTCTGCCATTCCCTCGGTCCGGGTCCTCGCGCGGCAGCTGAGTACGTCGAGCCTCACGGTCCATCAGGCTTATAAGCGTCTTGAGATGCTTGGGCTCATTGAGTCTTCGCCCCGCCAAGGAAGCCGAGTCGTGGACCAAATCGGCGGTTTGGCCGGCAAGGCGATCCTCGGTCAGGTGTCCTCCGAAGGCCCGATGCCTGAGTTTGAGAAGCTGGCATTCTCAAGCGGGGTTCGCTCAATGGCGTCGTCGGTCGGTGATCCTGCGCTCTTCTATCCGGAGGAATTTTTGGCGTTCGTCGAGCCGCTTCGACGCGATACGCCGTGGAACTTCTACTATGCGGAGCCCGAAGGCGATCCGGAACTGCTCCATCAGCTGGCTCGACTCCTGACTCGAGATGTTCTGCCGACCAATGAATCGCAAATCGTCGCTACGACGGGTAGCACCCGCGCGATTTCGCTCATTCTCGATGCTGTGGCCTCTCCCGGTGAGGCGGTCCTTGTACAAACCCCGGCGCGCCTTTGGCTTACTGAGATGTTCCGCGCCAAGGGTCTGCTCGGAGTTCCGTTTGCCTACGAGGGGGAAGGTGTGGGCTTCGACTACCTTCGGACTTGCATCGAGCGGCACAAGCCCCGAGTCTTGCTAGTAAGTCCGGACTTCGGGCATGCCACCGGCCTCGTCATGAGCGAAGCGGACCGGCTTTCGTGTGTCCAACTGGCCCGGGAAGCTGGGATGCTAATCATCGAAGACGGAGCCTGCGCACCCATCCGTTTCTCGTCTTCTCGTCCGCCATCGATCGCCTCGCTCGCTCCGGACATCTGCGCCTATGTCGGATCTTTTTCGTACACTTTGTGCCCAGGAATTCGGACCGGTTTTGCCCGCGTGCCACCCCTTCTTCGTTCTCGAATGGTCGAAGCTTCACAAGCCACCGGCGTCTCCGGCCCCAAGTTTTTAGAGGTCGCTTTCGCTCGCTACCTCGCCAGTGGCGCCTACGACGCTCACTTGAGGCGCGTGCTCCCCCGCTATCGCGCCCGCCGCGACGCAATGGTCTCGGCTCTGTCGTTGACCATGCCCCGCTCAGTAAGCTGGACTCACCCGGAGGGTGGCTTCTCCACCTGGTTGAGACTGGACGGGCATGTATCGACGTCCGACATATACGCCAAAGCCCTCCCCCGAGGCCTGGCATTCGCCCCTGGCAAACTCTTCCTAACCGCGGCCGACCCTGAACGACGACTTCGCCTCTCCTTCGGCATGCTTGAGCCCTCGGCAATCCGCGAGTCTGTTCTGGAATTGGCAAAGCTCATTCTTGCGGACTAGCGCTGGCTCGGGTCCTCCTGCGGCGAGAAATCGAGGCTCACGAACCCGCATTTTCTGCAAGAACTAGTCCGAACTACAACCGTGCCTGAACAAGGCGCCGTGAACAGTCGGGGCTTATGGGCGCGTCCAGAAGTAACAATGAAAGCAATGCAAGCCGTTCTCGCGTGCCTGCCCTTGTTCTGGCCGACGGTGTCGCCTCGTCACGCGTCGGCGCAAGATGAGGATTGGGTCTATGTTGGCAAGGGCGTGAGGCTCGTTTCTTTCCAAGTCGACACGGACGAGCCTGGTGCGGATGACATCTTTAACCCCGGTCAGAATTCCGGATTTATTGTCCTTGGTGAGGACAATTTCACCATAACCAGCGCCACTCCGTTTGGATGCAAAGTCATGGAATACAGCCGGGGTTCCCTGAGGCGCCTATTGGCCGGGAGCGCCCGACCCGAGGGGGAAGAGGCGATGCCGTATCGATCTGCCATGACTGACTCACTGGACCAAGGTGTTTGCCAAGGACTCGGCGATGTCGTCGAAGGGCTTCTGGCGAAGAAAGGAAGCAGCGCTCCTCCCACCTCGACCCTTGAGAAACGGGACCTAGGTGGCAGTGTGCGCCTCGATTTTGGAAAGAGCTGGCGAGCCCTAAAGCGAGTCACCTGGTTAAGTCCAAATCCCAAACGTAAGGGCTTAAGCCATCGAACAGTTTGCGTCTTCAAAGTGATTCTTCCCGGACAACTTTAAGTTGGCTGCCTGAAGAAATGAGTCCCTACACCTCGAAGTCTTGCACAGGTGAATATGCTCGAACTCGTACTACTAACCATTTGCACTGCTCAGGCACCGGAACTATCTCCGCCTATCGACCGATTCTTTGGAGGTATGAAAATGGGAGTGGCGCATGTCGATGCGCTTTGGGGCTATACGCTTATCGACGCGTGTTTGATGACGAACCCGCTTTCGACCTGGCTACTTCCTAAAGTAGCGTGGCCGGCCGCTTCAGACCTATTCCGCCGGATGGATAGGCCGATCACAACCAAAATCGGTCTAGATACCAAACTTACGCCGTTTAACGATCCCAAAGATGACCTCGCGGCAGGGATCGCCCTATGGACGCTGCAGTGGAAGGCGAACTATATGTGGCTCCCGGGTGAGTCTATCTATCACGAGAAAGCCGAATACTTTCTGTCGAGAGCTCAATACGAGGGAGACCCAGTCCAGCAAAGCTTTGCATCCCTTGCGTATGCGTATTGCGCAGTTCGAGGGCTAGACGACGAGAACGTCAACCGTTCGGAAAAGATCACATTCGGATCGCACCGTCAGAGAATGAAGACGTTCCGAACCCGATTGAGCGAGGCGGTGATTCGCTTCGAAAAGACTGTGCCGGAGAGAGCGCTTCGCGCGGAACTAGCCCTCCTCAATATAACTAAAAACGCAAGGGAGGCTGAGGCTATCATCTTGAAGATTAGAGTTGACTTTGCCCAGCTAAAAGGCTGGGATTCATTCGGGCTCATCCCAAGGCCGGCAGATGTAGAAACGATTAGGCCAGGCGTGGAAAAAGACCATTTGGTCAAAAAAGTAGTTAGGCACCGCCAAATCTGCTCCTTCAGGAGGTGAAGATCATTCCGAATGCTTCGTTACGCTCAGGGGCAAAGGGCGCGATTTTTTCTCCGACTGTGACCAATCTAGTTTCAACACGTCGAACGAATTGACGTACCCGCCGTCCGTTGAATGTTCGCCTCAACGCGGACGCGCCAAAGGGTCACTCCTTGCGCAAACCCTTAAAAACCTGTATATGTTGCTTGCCCCTCGGTCGATCGATGAAGATACGACAATTTCTGGTCGCAGCCTTTGCGGCACTCTCTGCACTCGCTTCGGCGGACGCCACGTTGCGCTTCGTCGTGTGGGACGGTGACACCAGCGCCGAGGTCCTGCGGCAAGAGGTCTTTAAGTTCGAAAAGGCCCACCCGGACATCCACGTCAAGTTCGAAACCGTCAGCGCGAACTACCAAGAGAAGCTGATCGCCCAAGTCGCGGCGAACGTCGCTCCCGACGTCGCCATGATGGACCCCGGCGACTTCCAACGTCTCGCCAGGCGCGACGCCCTCTACGACCTAAATCGGTTCTTCGACTTAACCCCGGGGTTCGATCTTAAGAAGTACTACAAGAACATCGTCGATGCCCACAGCATGGGCGGCAAGCTGTACGTGCTCCCGCGAGATATCGCCCCCTGCGCGATCGTCTACTACAACAAGAAGCTCTTTCGGGAAGCCGGAATCCCCTATCCCGACGGCAAATGGACCTGGGATTTCCAAGAGCGCCCCGAGCTCAAAGAGAAGGACTTCCTTTGGACGATGCACCGGCTCACCAAGCCGGGACCCGACGGTCGGCCGAGCCAGTGGGGATACGCGCCGGGGTGGAAAGAGCTCCTCCGCGACATGCTCTACCTCCAGATGGGCGCGCGTCTCGCGGATAACTACGAGAACCCGACCAAGCTTCTCTACGACGACCCCCGCATCATCAAAGCCACCCAATTCGCCGCCGACCTCGCCCTCGTCAACCGCTGGATGCCGAGCGACACCGAGGTCACCAACGTTCTCCAAAGCAACGCGCGCCAACTCTTCACCCAGCAAAAGGTCGCCATGTTCCAGAGCGGAATCTGGGAAGTCCCCGACCTCCGCAAGGAGCTGCTCCCGGGAACCCCCGGCTACTTCGACTGGGACATCGCCATCGCCCCCGTCTATGCGCACGGCGAGCGGGCGTACCCGACCGGCGGCTCCGGCTACTGCATTCTGAAGTCCACCAAGTATCCAAAGGAGGCCTGGCTCCTGACCCAATGGATGGCGGGCGAGCCCGGCATGATGGCGATGGCCCGCGCCGGAATCGCCCAACCGGCGATCAGTGAGCTCGCCCGCCGCGAACCTTGGATTCCCGGGGCCCACACACCAAAAGACCAGCAGGTCCCCCACAACCGAATCATCACCGACCAAGCCGCGCCCTACGTCGTTTTCGGTCCCGGCTCGATCTACTGGCCCGAGGTCAGCGGCATCGCCGGCCAAACCCACGAACTCGTCTACCGAGGCACCGCGAAGGCCATCGACGTCGTTCCTCCTGCCAGCCGCCGGGGCCAAGAAAGACTCGACCAACTCCGCCATGAAGAAGGTTTGAAACCGTTCGACTGGCGCCTCGGCGCCCTCTTCGGCACCCTCATCATGGCCGCCCTCGGCGCCTGGATCTACGCCCCCGAATTCGGCAAACGGCGGACTTATCGGCAGAAGCGGGAGAACCGCGCCGGCTACATGTTCATCCTGCCGTGGCTCATCGGCACCCTGGTCTTCACCGCCGGACCGATGGCGCTCTCCTTCCTGATGAGTTTCGCCGACTGGGACATCATCCGCCCTGCCAAGTGGCGCGGAGTTGGGAACTACGTCGAAGCCGCCACCTTCGACCCCACCTTCTGGAAAGCCCTCACGGTGACGCTGATCTACACCGTCACCGCCGTCCCGCTAGGCGTCGCGACCTCGCTCGGCCTCGCCATGCTGCTGAACACGAAAGTACGCGGCATGCCGCTCTGGCGAACCTGCTACTACCTGCCCTCCCTCGCCAGCGCCGTCGCCTCCGCGCTCATCTGGAAGAAGGTTTTCCAATCCGACGGCGGCATCCTGAACGGGGTGATCTACGGCGGTGCCGGCCACTTCATCGGTCTCGACCGCGCCCTCGCGCCTCTGGCCGATGCCACCGGCCGCGTCAACTGGCTCGGCAGCGAGAAAACCGCCCTCGCCTCTTTGGTTTTGATGTCCGTTTGGGGCGCGGGAAGCGGCATGGTGATCCTTCTCGCCGGTCTCCAAAACGTCCCCCTCTACCTTCACGAGGCCGCCCTCCTCGACGGCGCGAGCGCCCTGAAGAGGTTCCGAAACGTGACCATGCCCATGATCTCGCCGACCCTCTTCTTCAGCCTGATCACCGGCTTTATCGGCAGCTTCCAAGTCTTCAGCAGCGCCCTCCTGATGACCGACGGCGGACCCAACATGGCGACCTCCTTCTTCATGCTCCACCTCTACAAACAGGCCTTCATGAGCCTCCGGATGGGCTACGCGTCGGCGCTCGCGTGGGTCTTGTTCTTCGTCATTCTCGGCTTCACCGTCGTCCAGCTGAGGATGAGCCGCTGGGTCTATTACGAGGGGGCCAAGTAGCCATGTCCGTCGCGATCGAGAAGATTTCGGAGAGCACAAGGGAAGCCCAAGCTTCGGCACGCCGAGCGGTAATCGGCGATCGGGCAGGGAGGGGAGTGAGCCTCGCCATCCTGCTCCTCGGCGTCGCGTTGTTCCTGCTCCCGCTTTACGTGATGTTGGCGATGTCGCTGAAAGACCAAAGCGAAGTCGCAACCACCAGCCTTTGGGCATGGCCGAAGCACATGACTTTGGAGAACTTCCGCGAAGTCATCACCAACCCAAACGTCAGCTTCGCCCTATTCCTAAAGAACACGACGATCATCGCCGTGACGTCGACCATCGGGGTGGTTCTGACCAGCAGCATGGCCGCCTTCGGTTTCGCGCGCTTAGACTTCGCCGGCCGTGACCGCCTGTTCCTCGTCCTGCTCGCCACGATGATGCTCCCCGGCATCGTCACCATGATCCCGACGTATGTCCTCTATGCCCAGATCGGGTGGGTCAACACCTTCAAACCCCTCATCGTCCCCGCCTTCTTCGGAGGAGGCGCCTTCAACATCTTCCTCCTCCGCCAGTTCTACATGGGCATTCCCCGCGAACTGGATGAGGCGGCTTACCTCGACGGCGCCACCCACTGGACCGTCTTCTGGCGCATCATCCTCCCCTGCGCCAAGCCCGCTCTAGTAACCGTCGGCGTCTTCTCCTTCATGGGCGCCTGGCGCGACTTCATGGGCCCCCTGCTGTACTTAAACGAAACCGAAAAGCAGACCCTCGAAGTCGGTTTGCGAACCTACACTGCCCTTCGAGCCGAGAAGTGGCACTTGTTGATGGCCGGCTCCGTCCTCGTAATGATCCCCATCGTAATCCTCTTCTTCATCGGGCAGCGGTCGTTCGTGAGAGGCATCGTGATGACGGGTGGCAAGTAGATCGGATTGCCGAACGAAATTTACGGAGCAAATGCGAGAAGAATGAAGGCAATGCGAAAGCATGACGTGTCCCCAATAAGAGTCATCCTTGCCTTGGTCATCGTATTATTGGCGTGCGATCTCTTTGTGCCTCCTCTCTTGGCCCTTTTTGGATTTAGCTTCATAGATTTCAAACCTGAATACCTACGGCCATTTTTTTGGGGATTTAGCCAACAGCAAATCCGTTTCATTGTTGAATGCGGGTTGCTCATCGGCGCGGTTTGGATGCTTCGACGGCAGGCTTGAAGTACCGCCTTTGGACTGCCTTCTCAAAGGGCGTTACTGAGCCGAGACCGGAGCGCCGACGCGATGGTGTCGCGAGCGCGTAACGCACCAGCCACAACCTGTCGTATTCTCCAAACAGAGAACCAAATTGAAAGCCGAGCCGAAGATGATGACCCATCAGGCCCACCGAGCCTGGATGACATTGCTCGCACTCATCGGCGCCGTCTGGTTGGGCAACTTCCTCTTCAATAACTTCGGCATCCTCACCCACCTTAAACGGTTTGGCGGTGGACTGATGCTGCACCAAACCAAACTCGGCGAGGCGGCAGGAAACGGAGATCTGAAGACGGTTCGCAACCTAGTGGCATCCGGCGCCGACGTCAACGAGCGTGACGACGGCGGTGAAACGGCGCTCTGCTACGCCTTAGAAGGCGGACATATAGACGTGGCCGACTATCTCTACAAGAAAGGCGCCGATACCAATGTCACGGACTACGCCGGGCGAACGATGCTCCACCGGGTGAGCACGTCGCACTTTGGGGAATCCTTTGATTGGCTGAAGAGTCACGTTTCAAAGGAGGAATAGTCAGGCCGTTCAAGGCTGAATTACGAACGGACCTCCGGACGGTCCCGGACGGGATCGCAGAAAATAGACGGGCATCGAGGGCGCGCACCTGCGCCGAAGATACGGGGGGCACGCAGCTCGACCAATCCCGACCCCGGCCGAGGGGTCGCGGAGCGTTCCGCAGATGACCCCAATGTCCTGGTTGGGGCCAACTCCGGGCCGAGGTAGCAAGGGTCCAGCCGAGAAGGCCCACAACCCGAGCTCGCGTCGCACCGTATTAGCTTCGTGCTCAGTTTGTTGATCGCATCCGCCATCGCTCCGAGAGTCCAGAGTAAAGGGCCAAATATCCTTGACTTCGGCTTTACACCCGGCTCGCGAGTTTCGCATATGTCTCGGGAAAAGGAGACAAAGAGGTGGAGCATCGTGGTCCACGAGAAGAACGGTACGAAAGAGGCGGAGCGCGCTCTTTTTCAGGTGGTTGATCTCGAGCATGGCCATCCCCATAAAAGCGATGGGTCGATCGACGTTCCGATGTCGAATGCCGACATCAAGGTGCAATTTCTCCGTCTTCAAAATGGATCGTGTGATGTCACGCTTACCATCGAACCCACTGTGCTCACGCGAGGGGTGAAGGATCTTGACTACGGCAATCTTTTAAGCGGGCTCGAAGTAACCGAACTCGAGTGTCTGTCCGAAATCGGTCTCTGCATGAAGTTCGCGTGGGGAAATGCCTCCAAATCCCTCGAGGCGACGTCAAGGCGCCAAGGATTTGTGGAGTTACGTCAAAACGACTTTCCGGGCCTGCGATTAGCCAGAAACGAGGGCGATCTGCGATCGTTCGTCGTGTTCTTTGATCCGGCTAAGGACGCTCATCCGCACATCGAATTGGTCGCCCGCGAGCCCAGGCACAAAGGATGAATTCCTTTGTGCGGTGAGCATGCCGGTCGAGCCGTTTGGGCAGACACCGGCTAGAGCTCGCGGAACGAGCGCCGACTAACAGATCAGTTCGCGAACCGAAGCCCCGCCGTGCCCCGGAGGGTTCTCACCGACCCAGCGCTCGTCCAGCGGCTCGCTAGCGAGTTGATACCGCGAGTCGGAAGAAAGCCGAATCTCGTTCGACTGGTTATCGAGTGAGCCGTGCACGGTGTATACGCTGAAGATCAGTACGTCGCCCATGCCGAACTCACGAGCCGTCAGCAGCCGGCCGCCCAACGCTTTCCGGACGGCCTGAATGTCTTGACTGATCGCACCAAAGTCGACGTATCCGGCGTCCTCCATCGGCTTATGTCCGGGGACGTTTGCACAGACGGTATCCACGTCGTGGGAGCAGTAACCCTCCCGCGTGGCCTCGTGCTTGTGAGAGCCCTCTACTAAAATGAGACCCCCGACCGTTAACGGGATTTCTCCCAGCGGTACCCATGCCGTGTAAAGGTTCTTCGTCCCCCGACCCATGAACACTACGTCGCAGTGGGGGTAAGTCCCTTTCCCCGGCGCGATGGCGCGCAGCCAGGTGTAATCATAGTGCGTGGCCTCGCCGCCCAAAAAGGCGGTAAAGAACTCCATCGCCTGCGGTCCGTAGATGATCTTCTCCAAAGCCTTGCGTGGTGCTCCGGAGCGGATGATGTCCGGTCGGAACTCGACGGTTGCCCCTGGCGAAGCTATTGCGGCCGTGATCGGGTGGCTTGAATCCAGCAGACCCTCTTTGGCCAGCACCCGGCAGATCTCCTTCCGAACGTCGCGAATCGCGTTCCAATCGAAGAACCCGGGCAAGTACAGGTAACCGTCCTGCTCCATCCGGGCGCGCAATTCAACCGGATTGCCCGCTACGCCGTCGCTCTCTCTCAAGAATCCAAACACCTCCGCGCTCGTATCGAGTGCAATCCCGCCGGCAGATAATGGAGGTATGGTTCTGGACATACATATAGTATGAACCACTCTTGCGCGCGCCGATTGAAGAAATCAGCGCAAGTACGGGTGGTAATCCGAAGCGTTTAGGCGGTTAATCGGGGTGGTGTACCCCGAAAGATCCGCATAAACTTGCATCAAATCATCAGACCTGCGGATCGGCCCCTGGATGCTGACCCCGGACCGAGACATAGTAAGTCCTCAGCTTTCCAAGGAAGAACCGCTGGTCTTTCTGGGTGAACGTCGTGTCCTGCTGTTGAAGCTGTTCGACTGCGTAAAGTTGCTTTAACACCGTTTGCAGACTCGAATTGATACTGCCGGGATCCGTGGCTCCGCCGGAAATATCGTCAAGGGTCGTCATCGCTTGGTTGTATTGAAGCACCCAAGGCTCCGCGCTATCGCCCAGGCTATCCTGAAGGTTGTCTCGAACCGCGCACTCAATAAGCAGATAGCTCGCTTCCGCAATAGGATGACCCTTCAGCAAAACTTGGCTGCCCTGAACCGTGAAGTCTGAATCTTGAAGAGGCTGGGCGAGCTCTGAATTGATCCCGTGAGCGGCAAGGATCACGTAGTGCCCGTCGCCAAGACTCTGCTGCTGTAAGTCGAAATCGAACTCTCGATCTAACAATGTCTGCTGTGCCGGCTCGTCGAAGCCAAACAAACCCAGCACGCTGGGCACAAGTCCACTGACCGCGGAAACAACGCTCGAAACTCCCGGCGCGAGCGAAAACGCGGTGGTAAACGCGTTCCCCGAGATCAGCTTCAGAAGATCGGTGACCGGCTGCTTGTTCGTGACGAGAATCTGAAAGTGAAGCGTCACCGAGTTCATCCGGGCCGGCGTCATCTCGATAACGGAGTGGTTCTGCCCGGCGTTATCTCCATGGACGCCGTTTCCAATGTCCTGCTGAAACGTGAAGTTGGTTCCGTGCAAACTCTTCTGCCCCACGGTCGTCGAGACATCCATGGTTCCCACGGCAAACTTCGAATTGTTCCACCAGCCTCCATGGGCAATGAGCGCGGCGTTCTGAAAATGAACGCTAAAGTAGTAGTCCCCATGGACGAGCGTCCCTCGGGGGATGCCTCCATCTTTTGGGATGAAAAAGGGCCCGAATGTTCCGATCGACGGTCCGCTAGCCGTGTTGGTGTTCATCTTGTTTGGTTATAGCAGTGTCTATTTCCGGAGTTCAATGTGGCGAGATATTTTCTTGCAAATTTAACGAAGCTCAATCTCCACCCATCCCCTCACCGAGTTGATCAAATAAATCCCGGAGCACTTAGCCAAATCGTCCAGCGTCACGACCCGTTCCGAAATTTCGTCGGACCGGACTAGGGCCTCTCGAAAGGTTCCATTGAGCAGCCCGCAGGAGAGCGGCGGAGTCACCAACCGCCCATCGAACCGAACCACCAGGTTTCCATTCCCAAATTCCGTCGCCTCCCCTCGCTCGTTCCAGAGTAGGACCTCATCCGCGGGGCCTTCTTTGAGAGGAAGGGCGTAGACCTGTCGCCGGGTGGTTTTGAACCTAAGCACGGGATCCTCCGACGCGATGGGTCGGTCCGCCAAGCACGCGCGCAAAGGATTCGTAGGCGGCGTCATCGCCACGTGGCGGACCTCGAGTTCCCCGATGCGATTCAAGATCAACTTCACCCGCCGGGGATCGTCAAATCCCAAGGCAACCGCCGAAAGCCGGGCCACTGCCGCTTCCTTGTCGAAGGGGATTTCAAAGATGCCGGCCGCCGATGCCAGTCGCGCCATGTGGAGATCTAGAAGAGCGTAGCCTTCTTCCGGCGTCCACAAGAGCGTCTCGAAAAGTGCCCAAGGCTCGGCGGAGCGCCGCAAGACGTTCGCCTTCAGCCGGCACTCTTCCCACTCCGACTCGGCCTCCGAATCCCACACGATCCCGCTCCCCACCCCGTACGTTAAGCGGTCCGAACCGCCAGGGGCTGAAATAGTCCGAATCGCCACCGAGAACCGCGCGGCGCCGCCGGGGGCTACGTAGCCGATCGCGCCGGTGTAGACCCCTCTCGGCGACGACTCCAGATCGCGGATGATCCGCATCGTGGCGACTTTTGGGGCGCCCACGATCGAGGCGCAGGGGAACAGAGCGCGAAAGATGGCGTGAAGGTTGCTCTCCGTTTTGGCCTCGATCGTAGAGGTCATTTGAAGAACGGTGGGAAAGGCTTCGACCTCGAAAAGGGAAGGGGTGGTGACGCTACCTACCTTTGCAATCCGCCCCAGGTCGTTGCGGATCATGTCGACGATCATGAGGTTCTCGGCCTGGTCCTTCACGGATTGCTGGAGTGTTATCGCGTTCGCGAAGTCCACCGCCGATGTTTCGCCTCGGGGAGCCGTACCCTTCATCGGCTTGCACCGGATGGTCCCCCTCTCAAGCTCGAAGAAGAGTTCAGGAGATAGCGATGCGATCTCGATGTCATCGGAGAGAAAGAGGCTCGCGTAAGGAGGAGGGTTGTCCGCGACCAACCGGGCAAAGAGATCTGTCGTCGAGCCCCCAGCCGTGGCCATCAAGCGATAGCTGAAGTTGACTTGATAGGTGGCGCCTTCGGCGAGGAGCCGGTGAATCGCCGACAGTCGTTGGGAATAGGTCTCCCGATCAATATCCGCAATCCAGTTTTCCGCGCCAGAAGGCGAAAACTCCAACTCCTTATAGAACAAAGGAGGAGCCGCGTAAATATGGAAGGAAGCCAGCGGCTGATCTTCTAAAGGCTGAACTTCAAGGGCCGCATCGAAGGCGGGGGCGGCCTCGTAAGCAACGTATCCGGCGGCAAAGTGGCCCTCGACGCATGCCTGATCGACTTGGTCTAGCAACGGCCCGACATTACTAAGTTTCCAGGCGCTCAGCGAGGAAACGGGTTCGCGAAACGCAAGCCACCCTTGCCCAAAGCGCGGATGCTCGGCAGCAGTGATGAAGCTGCCGGAAGCGAGGCAGTCAAGGGGCAGGAAGTAGCTGTCGAACGCTACGTCCCCAATTGAAAACCCCACGACCGCTTTCGCGTTCATGGGGCAAGCATATCCGTAGTGCGGAGGGAAGTTCCGGTGGGGTCTAGCCGCCGCCCGCTCCTCCTTGTCCGCCGCCACTTCCTCCTCCGTTGCCGCCGGCACCACCTTGCCCGCCGCCAGCGCCTCCGCCGTTACCGCCCTGGCCACCTCCGCCAAAGCCGCCGCCTCCACCCTGGCCGCCACCGCCAATGCCGCCGGCGCCACCTTGGCCGCCACCAATTCCACCGCCGCGCCCGCCCGCGCCGCCTCTGCCCGTAGCGCCATGTCCCCCGCTAACCATGCCTCCGCCTCCGCCACCGAAGCCGCCTCCGCCGCCAATCCCGCCTCCGCCAAAGCCTCCTCCCTGGCCTCCACCGCCTCCGAAGCCGCCTCCTGCGCCGGTGCCGGGCCTGCCATTTAGCCAGCCCCCACCGAATCCTCCCCCTATGCCCCCTGCGCCGAATCCGCCGCTACGCGTGACGTTGTAGACGCCTCCTTCAATGCTATAGGTGGCGTCTACCTGGCGCACGATGTTCTCCAGAGCAGCATTGAGGGTCACATTTTTGAGGCTCAAGGTGACCGTCCCCTGCACATCGGGATTGATTGAGTACGACGAGTTAGTCCTGCGGAAGACCTCTCGCAGCGCCGATCGAACGTCCGATTGCTCGAATCGAAGCGAGATAATTGACGGGTCGGCTACCCGCGCCTCCCTCGTTAACGCAGGGGTTGCGTCCGCCTTCGTGACCTCGTAGATGCCGGCTTCCAAACGATACGAAGCTCCGACCTGCCGCACCAAATTGCGTAGCAAAACTTCGTAGGACAAGTTTTTCGCGCTCAAAGTGACGTTGCCCTGAACGTCGGGAGCGACCGAATAGGAAACACCGGCGTTTTCCGAGATCTTGCGAATCGCGTCCCGAATATTTGCGTTCTCAAGATGGATTTGGTATCCGCCTCGGGTTACTTGAGCCGACACGAGCTTGTCAATGGTGAGAGCTTGCCCCTTCAGTGCCGCGTCTTTCGCCGCGCCGGCATTCACCTGTTTGGTTTGCCTGATGGCGACCGTCTTAGACCTCTTTGCGCTCTTGAAATGCCGCACCTTCTTGGGCCCGGTCGCGGTCGAAATGTGGCGAACGCCCGACTGAGGAGGATTTGCTTTAGCGACCGACTGCTGGGGAGGCGCCGCCGCGAGGGTAAGCCGATAGGCCGGCGTCATAGCGAGGGCCATCGTGGAAAGCACGGCGGTTAGCGCGATCTTTGCCAGCGTTGGCTTCGAATTGTAGTGTCTCATTTCCTTTAACCTCTCTTGCATGTTCGATGTCGACCTGGCGACGGACATTCCGGCGACAACTCGGGTTCGGGGCGGGGCGACGAAGGTCGCTTGGACGAGCATTTCCGCATACCTTCGAGGCGAAACCTTCGAAAGACGGATGGCCGCCTGATCGGCCGCACACTCTTGGGCTTGATGAGATGCCCGAGCGGCCAACCAAACCAGCGGATGGAAGAAGAAGCAGGCTTGAACGACCGCCGTGAAGGCATTCCACTCCAGGTCACGGTGTTCGAGATGCGCCACTTCGTGGGCGAGCATAAGCCGGAGATCCTCTCGCTCATGCGGCTCGGTAGGCAAAAGAATCGCGGGCCTTCGATGCCCGACGACCATGGCGGTCGGGATCTCATCCGACCGCAACAAAACGGGGGAGCGCCCAAGGGTCGTGTCGTGGAGGAGGGTCCTTAATTCGGACACGAGGTCCTTCTCATGAATGGGTTGCGCCCTCCCGAGCGTTTTTCCGAAGCTCCTTGCCCGGAGGAAAGCCCTGACGCCGACCAAGCCGACACCCGTGAGCCAAATGAGGAACCATGGATTGAAGGGTCTAGGTTGAGGGGCGGATTCTACGGCAGCGACGGTAATCGCCGGCGCTAAGCTGACAGAAGGAGCGTCGGGGGCTGTATATAAGTCGTCCGCAACCTCGACCGGAGCTGGAGGTCGAAGCACGTGAAGCGGAATCGAAGCGAAGGGCAGCAAGCCCCAGGCCAATTTCAGGAAGACTAGCCGCCACAACCAAACCCGAACTTTGGGCGACAAGCTCGGAATCGCCTTCAGCGCCACGTACAGGACAAGAATCGCAACGCCGCCTTGAAGAGAAGCATCGCGGAGCATTTCAAGAAACACTGGGCGTGTCCTCCAGTTTCTCAAGGAGCTTCCTCAACTCGGCGATCTGCGTTTCGTCCGCTTCGACCTTATTGGTCAGGTAAGCGACCAAGGGTGTAACCGAGCCCCCGAGGACAGTCTCGACAAAATCGTCGACCAAGCTCTCAAACAGGCGCACCTTGCCGCCGGCGGGGAAGTATTGGAAAACGCCGTCGACTTTTTCCCGCCGCAGAAAGCCCTTCGTCCGCAGCCGTTCCATCGTGTTCAGCGCGGTCGTCCGCGTCTGCCCTTTGGTGGCGAAGAGATGCTCCGCAACCGTACTCACCGCGACTCCCGGCCGGTCCGCGATAAATCGCAAGACCTCGACCTCCGCCCGTCCCACTCCTGGTTTCTTCTTCATGAGTCCCATGACGACAAACGTCGTCCTTGGGGCATTGTACGACAAATGTCGTCAATTTTCGAAGAATCTTTTGGGGTGGTTGATCGGTAGGCGCATCGTGTAGGCCGCGACTGACCAACGGGAACTTGCGGCGTGCGTTTGAGACCGAAGGCGCACCGCGAAAATCTGTGCGTCAAGACAATTGTCGCAAACGTGTATCCGGTCGCTGGGGCGCCAGTTGGTGTTTGCAGGTTACTAGACGAATTCGATATGCCCTCCCGCGAGCGGCACAAATATCCGGTCGCGGATTACATTTGGCCGGGGGAGTGGGGTTTGGGCGTGACTCGAAACCCTGATCGGCCCTGGGTAGAAATCTGGAGAAACGATTTCGCCAAGGCCGATCAAGTTCCGCTTATGCCGGGTTGATGTTCTGGTTCATCCTGAAGAAATTGGCCGGGTCGTATTGCCGCTTCAGTCCCACTAAGCGCTGGTAGTTCGCGCCGTAGGCGTTTTGCACTCGCGAGGATTCCTCCGAAGTCAGGAAGTTTACGTAGACTCCGCCGGTGGAGAAGCGAGCCACGGCGTCGAACAATCCTCGGCACCATGCGATGCCTGCCTCATCTTCCTCCGCGGATTCCCACCGGCCGTGGACGTTCATCACGAAATTGATCTGACGGTTTCCGTAGGCGGTGCTGTCCGAAGGCACCCGACTCGTAGCGCCCCCCATCTGAGCGATGAAGATTTCGCAGTGCGGACTTGGCAGAGTGTCGACCGCACCGATAAGTTCGTCGAAGAATCCGTCTTCCAGTTGATCGAACTCGTGCGACTTCCAATAGTTGCGCGCGCCGTCGGCGAGAAGCGGGTCGAAGGCGGCTTGCCAGCCGGCAAACGGGTGCGGACCGATGACATCTGCCAAGGGCTTTCCGATCGAGCGCAGCGGGGCCATCTCTTTCGCACCGGCTTCCATATCGCCGGCGTAGAGGGCGGCGAAGATGAGCACCGGCTTCCCGTGATAGTCCTCCGGGACGAACGGGAGCGGGGGAGCTTTTCGCATCACGACCCAGACGGTGAGGTCGTCGGACATATCCTTGCAGACCTCTCGGTACTGCTGGAGAAGCGACTTCGCGTCGTCGATCGGGTGGACGATCAGACCGGACAACACCTCAGGACCGACCTTGTGGAGCCGGAACATGAAGCGGGTCACGATGCCGAAATTGCCGCCGCCGCCGCGAATGCCCCAAAAGAGGTCGGCATACTGCGTCTCGGAGGCGACGATGACGTCTCCTTCTGCCGTGACCATTTCAACCGAGAGTAGGTTGTCGATGGACAGGCCGTAGCGTCGGCTGAGCCATCCCATGCCTCCGCCGAGAGTCAAGCCGGCGATGCCGGTCGTGGAGTTGATTCCGGTTGGGGTGGCGAGGCCATGCGCTTGGCATGCGGCGTCGAATTCCCCAAGGGTGGCGCCGCCTTGGACCGTCGCGGTGCGCGATTCGGCGTCGACGTCGACCTCGCGCATCTTGACGAGGCTAATCATCATCCCGCCGTCGCAGACCGCGTTTCCAGCGATATTGTGGCCTCCGCCCCGTACGGAAACCAGGAGTCCGTGGGCGCGGCCAAAGCGAACCGCCTTGCAGACATCATAAGTGTCCATACACTGAACGATCAAGCTAGGCCGCTTGTCGATCATAGCGTTCCAGATAGTTCGTGCTTCATCGTAGCCGGCGGAGGTTGGGGTAAGCACCTCGCCTTTTATCTTTGCCGAGAGTTCGGCAATGGCTGATTCTTCGATCGTGGCTTCAGCGCCGCTAGTTGCGGCAAAGGTATTTGTTTGGATATCGTCTCTCCTTTCCTGAAAGAAATGTCGCTCCACTAATAGAGTGAAGTACATTAACAATCTATCGGAGATATTCCACGAAATACAGTTGAGGGATCAATATTGGGGCCGAATCCCCATGGATCGATCTCGCATGCAGAACCGTTTCAGCGGAAACGCATTTCATGCAATGCCTCTGTCGATTCGGATCCTCGGATAGTTGGATGGGCCTAGGACTTTGCCTTCGACCGCGCGCCGGCCAGCGAAGGCTGGGTCGCGGTTTTCTCGGCCCTTGTCCCTTCTTTCGAATTTCTTGCCGTATGTTAGCAATCGTGGAACCGCACGAGCGTGACGAAGTTATTCAGCGCCTGGATCGCATTGAGGCGAGACTGGCCGAAATGGACAGTCGGCTTCTCCGTTTAGAGCGACCCCGCGAGGCGGAGCCGCAAGCCCAACCGACGCCTCCGCCCATAGTGGCGTCCGTCTATTTAGACCGCTCGCCGCTAAGCACCCCCGCTCGTCCCGTCGCAACCCTCCTCGGCCATGTGGGGACCGCGCCACCGCCCAGAGCCTCAACGCCACCTCCGCCTCCGCCTAGCGAAGCCGACACCGAGTACAAGATCGGCGCCCAGATTTTGCCGAAGGCGGGCGCGTTTATCGTAGTCATCGGTCTTGCCTACCTCGTGAGCCTGGCCGTGGGAAGAGGTCTCATCACGCCGGCGATGCTTTGGTGGGGCGCGAACCTCCTTGGCCTCGGCTTCATCGGTTTCGGGCAATGGAAGCGGGACGAAAAGGAACAGTTCGGCTCGATCCTAACTGCCATCGGCTCGTGCGCTCTGTATCTCAACTTTGCCGCCGGGAATGTTTTCCAGCACCTGTACGAGGGCGAAACCTTGGTCGGGCTTTTTGTGGCGCTAAGCCTCGTGAACGTCGGCTATGCGTTCTGGCGGTCCACTAAAGTTTTCCTGGCCCTTGGGTTGGTCGGCGGACTGATCGCGGCCTTGATGCCGCTCGACAAACAAGCGGTTCTTCTCAATGTCGTCCTGACGTTCCTGATCCTGATTCCATGCACATTGATTTCGGCTCGGAATGCCTGGAAAGAAGCGTCGGCCGCGATCTGGGCGGTCGGCACCGCTTCGCTCCTGCCCATCGCGATCAACTGGCGGACGCCGGATACGCTGCGGGTTGGCGCCATCCTCGGGGTCGGACTTCTTACCGTGGCTGGTTACGCCTCCTGCTATAGGCGAAAAGAGGAAACCGACTGGCACCCCTACGAGATCACGGCCGCACTGCTCATCAACGCCCTTCTCGCATTCCTATGCCTTCGAAATCCCGTCGGTGCGGCGTGGATGACTGGTTACGGAGTCGCAATTGCGGCAACCGCGTTCGTCCTCATAAAGGAGAAATCCGCCAGATCCGCAATGACGTTGGCCGCGACCCTCTGCGTGTTCAGCATCGCCCCCTTTGGATTTTGGCAGTCGCCCTCTTGGACCAACGTCGGATCAACGATTTGGATCCTTTGCTTGGTCGCCGCGGCGAGCGGCTTGGTCTCCTCACGCTGGCAGCCCAAGGAGTTGTCGCTACTCGGCTTCTTCGAAACCACCCTTGCCATCGGCGTTTACGGGATCGTCGTTCAGGAAAACCTCCCCCTCGGAACGGAGTCCGGGATTCTCGTTTCCCTCATGGCGATCTTGATCATCAATGCCTGGGCCTTGGTCCGGGCTCACGGAACGGCGGAGCGGTTCACCATGAGTGCCGCCTTGTTGTGCGCGCCGATGGTCACCCGGCTCGTCCAGGTAACACTCGTCGGGTCTGCGGTCCATGGCTCTATCTGGCAGGGAATCGCAGTGGGCGCGTCGATCGCCGCGGCACTTTCGATCGGCCTTTCGGGGGTGACGCGTTGGAAATCGGCGAGCGCGTTGGCCGTTGGCGCCCTGGCCGTTTCGTTCACCGCCTACTGGGTAACCCTCGCGGATCTGCCGTTCGGAATGCTTCCCGATGTGGCGTTCTCCTTGACGTACATCGGCATGGTTCTGGCGGCGGCCGTCGTATTGACCCGAAGTAATTGGGGCCCCTCGCAGACGATCCAGAGCCTAGCCTCGGGAATGGGCGGACTGCTCGTCGTGCGTCTCGGCTACCTTTTCTTGACGATGCCAAGCGTCGGATGGCATCCTCATCCGGCGGCGGCGCTGGCCTTCGCTCTCGTGGCCTTGGCCGGCGCAGTGGTGGCTTGGCGAAAGGATTTGCGGGGCGTCTCCGAGATGTCCGCTGCGTTCACGATCGTCGCCGGCACCTGGTATATCCTGATCCTGGCTGGTGACCAGATCACTTGGGCCGCGAATCTCCTGTGCTGCCTTGCCCTCACGGTGACCGTCTTCTTTGTCGCTTTGGCGAACTGGAGCCGGTCGAAGGACCACCGCAATCTGCTCATCTTCTCGGGGGCCGCACTCTGGGCTACGACGACCCAGTTGGGCTACCTACTCCTTTCGACATCCTCGATCGGCATGAAGTACAACGCCGCGATCAGCACGTCTTGGGTCTTGTTCGCCGCCGCGACGCTATGTATTGGCTTCGTTCTGAAGCTGCGCGACTTGCGGCTGATGAGCTTCGCGGTCGTTGCGGCGACGGTCGGTAAGGTCTTCCTGGTCGATCTCTCAGCCTTGGATTCGGGACTGCGGGTCGCCGTGCTCCTCTTCTTGGGCCTCGCGATGATCGGCGGCGGCTACTGGTACATCCGAACCCAACGCCCCGAGAGCGCGGAGCCCCAGCCTTAGGCGAGGACTTCGATTGTGAACCCGCCGGGGGCTCGGAAGTAGAACGTCCAGGATCCGTGCTGGCGGGAGGGCGGAGCGACATCGTGGCCATCCTCCGCCAGTCGCCGGTTGATCTCATTCACCTGGGCCTCGCTCTCCTGGATAAAGCCGATGTGGAAGCTGGAAGGGTATTTGACCTCGCCGGGTTCGTAGTCTTTGATGAGAGTCAGGACCATTCCGTTATCGTCGGAAAGGATCGCGAACCGGTCGCTCATCTTGATCCCCTCGCGCGGCTCCAAGCCAAGGTATTTGATGAGGAACGCGGCGCTTTCTTGAGCGTTGTCGACGGTTAGGTTTAGGTGGTTCAGCTTCATCTCTGGAAGAGTTTGAAGCGTATTCTTCGCGACGCAACCATTTCACACCTGATTCGCGTAGAATAAGACCGAACGGTCTGAAATGAGTAAAGGCGAGAACACCAGGGAACGGATCATCGAGCAGACAGCCCCGCTCTTCAACAAGATGGGGTTTTTCGGCGCTTCGATGAGCGACATCATGGAGGTCACCGGCCTCAAAAAAGGCGGGATCTATAACCATTTCGGCTCGAAAGAAGAGCTTGCCCTTGAGGCCTTCGACCATGCCGCCGCTTGCGTTTCGTCTCGAATCGCTGCCCTCGTTGCTGAGAAGACCGGGGCCGTCGATCGGCTGGAAGCCTTCGCTGAGGTCTTCGTCCAGAACCTTCTTGATCCCCCTGTGGCAGGCGGATGTCCCCTGCTGAACACGGCCGTCGAAGCGGATGACGCTCATCCTGCCCTGAGGGAACGCGCTCAGCAGGCCATGGACCGATGGCAGCGCCGGATCACCGACGTGATCGCGGAGGGTACCGCCAGCGGAGAACTGAAGCCGGACCTTGATGCCAACGTCGTCGCCACTCGGCTGATCGCCACCCTTGAGGGTGGAACCATGATGAGCCGCCTATACGGGGACCCCGTTCATGTTCGCCGCGCGGTGGAGTTCGTAAAGGACTACGTCCGCCGCGACCTCGCCGCCTAAAAACTCCCTTTGTCTCAACCCTGAATTGTTGTCGCCTAGATTTAAAACAGACTGATCGGTCCGAAACTAAAATGAGCCGCCCTCTGTACGAAACCATCTCTCCTGGCCTTCGGCTGCTGATCACCGCGACGGTGATGGCGGCCACGATGATGGAGTTCCTGGACACCAGCATCGTCAACGTCGCCATGCCCTCGATGATGGGCAACCTTGGTGCGACCCTTGACCAGATCGGCTGGGTCTCGACCGGCTATATCATCACGAACGTCATCATCCTGCCGCTCACCGGGTGGCTCTCGGACTACTTCGGCCGGCGAGCATATCTGTTCGGCTCGGTGGTGTTGTTTACGGCGGCCTCGCTCGGATGCGGCATGAGCCACACCCTCGGCATGCTGATTTTGTGGCGGGTCATCCAAGGCGCGGGTGGCGCGGCGTTTCTCTCCACTGCCCAGGCGACGCTAATGGAAATCTATCCGCCTAATAAGCGAGCCCAGGCGCAGGCCGTCTTTGCCATGGGCGTCGTCGTCGCCCCTACTTTAGGTCCGACCCTAGGCGGCTGGATTACGGACAACTATTCCTGGCCATGGATCTTCCTCATCAACGTCCCCCTCGGAACGCTGGCTGCAATCCTGACTTGGAAGTATGTTCCGGACTCCCTCGCCGCCGGGCTGAAGCGCAAAGCGGATTTCATCGGCATCGGTCTCCTGGCGATCGGGCTCGGCTGCATGCAAACCGTGCTGGAGCGAGGACAAAGGGACGACTGGTTCGATGCGCCCTACATCATTTGGCTTACCCTCACGTCCCTGGTGGGTTGCGGGACCTTCGTCTGGTGGGTGCTCAGAAAGGAAAACAAAGCCCCCGCCGTAAACCTACGTGTTGCCAAGAATCGGAACCTTGCCGCCGGCACGATCTACGGCTTTGCCTTCGGCGTGGTCTTCTACGGAGTGCTCTTCGTGGTCCCGCAATTCCTCCAACAGGTGCAGACCCATACCGCGATGCAAGCCGGCATCATCCTGCTGCCCGGCGCGATGTTCACCGGCGTCATGCTCCCGATCGTGGCCCGCGTGATGGGCAAGGTCGATGCCCGTTTGGTGATCGGCACGGGGATGATCTCTTTAGTCGGCTCGATGTACCTATTCAGCTCTCGGCTCACGTTGACGATGCCGGACAACGCCTTCCTGATGCCGCTCATCCTTCGCGGAGTGGGCACTGGGCTTCAACTCGTCCCCCTCTCGATCGTCGCCCTCGGTACCTTGGCGCCGGGTCAGGTTGCGGAAGGTGCGGGAATCTATAATCTCTCCCGCCAACTCGGCGGCTCATTCGGAATCGCGATCCTCACCACCCTGCTTGACCGCCGCGAGGGTCTGCACCGATCGCGCATCGTCGAGTCCATCGACAACGGCGGCCAAGCGATTACCGATCGACTCGCCGGCCTCCAATCCGCCTACGTTTCCCACGGCGGGAGCACCGTGGAGGCGCCAAGGGCAGCGCTCGCCGCTTTGGATCACGCCGTCAGCCGCCAAGCCAGCCTTCTCGCCTTCCGAGACCTCTTCACCGTCTTGCTCGCGATGTGCGCCGTCGCTCTCGTCCTCCTGATCTTCTTCGAGCGGCCCCGGAAGGGCCCCCGACCGGTAGCCGACGCCCACTAGATTGCCACACTAGCTGAACCGGTTCAGCTAGTACAATCCTCGCAAGGCAATGGCGCACTTCGAGGATCGTCGGTTTATCGCGGGAGGGAAGCCCGTGCTGGTTCTCTCCGGCGAGATTCACTACTTCCGGCTGGCAAGGTCGGATTGGCACGACCGGATCCAGAAGGCTAAGGAAGCCGGTTGCAATGCCGTCGCGAGCTATATCCCCTGGCTCTTCCACGAGGAAATCGAGGGCGATATCGACGTCACGGGTCGCAAGAGGCCAGAGCATGACCTCGGCGCATTCATCGATCTTTGCCATCGCGAGGGTCTTTGGTTCATCGCCCGTCCGGGTCCGTTCACGATGGGCGAGATCAAGAACGAGGGGATTCCCGACTGGATCTACACCCGCTGTCCGGACGCCATCCCGACGACTTGGGGCGGAAAGAAGGCCACCAGCAAAACGCTGAGCTACCTCGATCCTTCCTTTCTCAAATACGTCGAGCGATGGTACGCCGCAGTAATGCCGGTGCTTGCCGCCCGGTTGGACACGAAAGGCGGGAACGTAATCGCCGTCCAACTCGACAACGAGATCGGCATGCTCCAGTGCTGGACTGAGGAAGCCGACCTCAGCGACGACACCCTCTGCGACTTCACCTCCTGGGTGCAAACTCATCACGCTCCAGCCGAGTTGTCGAAGAGATATCCCTTCGACATGGGCGATCCGGTGGCGCGGGCGAAAGGTTTGCGAGACGGCAGTTATCCCTCCGCTCTGCATTTCCACGCCGATTACACGGAGTTCACTCGGGACCGCTTCGCGCGCTACGCCATGCGCCTGCGGACCTTCGCCGAGCACCACGGCGTCACTGACGTGCCCTTCATTATCAATATCCACGGTAGCGGCGGCGGACGCGCGACGACTTTCCCGATCGGCATCAGCCAGACCTACCGCGCCTTCAACCAAGCAACGGAGTTTTGGGGCTCGTCCGACCACTATCTTGGTGAACTCACGAGAGAAAACGCCGGCGACCTCTACTTCCTAAACGCCTTCCTCGCCTGCATGAGCCGTCCCGAGCAGCCGCTCAGCTCCGTCGAATTCGAAGCCGGCACAGGGGACTACGGCGAGAACGGCGCCGTCCGCTATTCCGGCGCCGCCACGGACTTCAAGGCGCGGCTCAGCATCATCCAGGGCAACCGCCTGCTGAATCACTACCTGCTGGCCGGTGGTCACAACCCGATGTTGGAGAAGCCGAAACAAGACGGTAACTCTCGCCTCGGAACCACCGGAGGGCGCCACGGCTTCGCCGCTCCCATCGACCCGGAGGGTCGACTCGATCCGACATACTTCGCCTTGAAAGCGACCAACGAATCGCTCCGCTCGATGGCCGATTTCCTCGCCGACATGGAGGAAGAGCACGACGACGTCGCCCTCGGCTTCGTTCCGGACTACTATTCGACCGACGTCAAACCCGCGGGTCCGATGCGGGAGTTAGAGTCACAGTTGGAATCTGCGCGAGGGCCCTTGGAGGGAGTGGTGAGGGCGATGATGACCTGCGGCCTCAGCTTCCCGGCGGTCAATCTTCAAGCTCCGATCCCTTCCGGCACCAAGACGATCGTTTTGGCGTGCTCGCCATGTCTCCACTCTGAGGTGCAGCACAGGCTAGTTGACTTTGTCGCGGGCGGTGGCAACTTGCTCTTGTACGGACGGATTCCATCCCAAGACCTAGAAGGCCGAACATGCACGATTCTGGCCGACGCCCTCGCTCTGAAAGTGGGCGAAATCAAGCAGGGAAGCAATGACTACTTCCCATCTTTAAAGGGCCTCGGCTGGGCCAATGGTCAGCCCGAGGTGCGCATCGGTCAACTCCAACCCTTCACCGCCGATCGTTCCGAGAGGTTCCTAGGTCTCCTCCAAACTGGCGAACTGGCAGGAGCGATCATCTCCCACGGCCAAGGCAAGGTCGCCGTCATTACCGCCGAATTGCCCCTCCACATTTCTCTCTGGCAAGGTATCTTCGACCGCCTTAACGTACACCCCGCCGTCACCCACGACTACCCCCATGGCGGCATCATCCTCAGCCGAATGCGAGATCGAAAAGGGCACCGAATGATCAGCCTGATCAACCTCGATCACGAAGACAAAAGACTGCATATATCGGAACACGGAAAGGATTTGTTCGGCCGGCGGATTATTGTCGGCGGCCGAAAAGCCGCATGGCTGAAAGTCACCGCCTAAATCCGACCAACCGGTGTAGATGCTGTGTCGTCAAGGGGGTTCTCGATTTATTTCGTTTTTTCCCTTCTTTCGGCCTTTGTGGTGAGCGTCTGGCAAGGGACTGATACTTTGGATGAAGGCGTGATGGTGTGTTACCGTCGAAATCGCAGATTACGGCGGCAGGCATATCGATCGGTGTC